>OJGT01000180.1_pt1 | contig 11366 bp, 8 predicted proteins | sample 1595031 | NCBI WGS metagenome assembly OJGT01 (sample SAMN05416857, study PRJEB24817) | seawater metagenome | isolation source: Sea water | place: Canada:Atlantic | collected 2013-11 | reverse complement strand
GATATAATATATAGAAATTATATTTTTAATATCTTTTATTTATAGGTTGGTTTGTATGAACTTAAAACGGCTTGAATACTTTTGCCAACTAGGCGATATAGGCAATTTTACACGGGCTGCAAATAAGATTGGTATTGCTCAACCAGCACTAACTATTGCAATACAAAAGTTGGAGAAAGAGGTCGGGCTAAAGTTAATTAATCGTGCGGAAAAGAACACTATTTTAACTGCGGAAGGTAAAGTTCTATATAAACTGGCGGCACAATTATTAAGCCAAGCTAAGCAGGTAGAATTAGAATTAGAAGAATTAAAAGATCTTGAGCGCGGCACCATCCGTTTTGGTGTTTCAGCCATGATGGGATCATATTATTTCCCACAAGTGCTTACGGAGTTTAAGCAAAAATATCCAAATATAAAAATACATTTAGTTGATCAAGGAACAGCAGCATTAGAGAAAATGTTATTAGATGGTGAACTTGATTTAGCCCTTGTTAGGGGCGACTTGGAAAACCCACAATTACGCTATTCAGAATTAATTAATGAAGAAATTGTTGCAGGCATGGTGAAAACAGATCCACTTGCTAAAGAAGAAACATTATCACTCGCACAATTTTGTAAACAACCTTTAGTGCTTTTTCATGAAGGATACTTTTTACGTGAAGTAGTTAGTCAATATTCAAAAAAACATCATGTCGTGTTAGATATTCGCATGGAAACAAACCTAATTGAATTACAGAAATCTTTAGTTCGTAATAAAGTAGGTATAACAACGTGTTTGTCTCGTATCTTACAAGATGATAATCAGATGACCTCAATACCTTTTGAGCCTAGAATTGAATTTAAATTGAGCCTTGCATGGAAGAAGAATCACTATCTTTCTAAGGCGAGTAAAGCATTTATTAGCTATTTAAGTACAACGTTAAATGAAATAAATAAGCTAGCCACAAAAGAGTAATATCAGAAGGTTATTAAAAAGCGTCAATATTTTGAACGCTTGAACGCTTGAACGCTCTTTTGCTACAAATGATAAATGCTTTTCAATAAAACTAAGGTGGAGCTCCCATCGTGAACTTTACATCTAACCCAGTGTTTTATGCTATGTAATCAGGACATTATTCTAAATATCATAGCTATTAATTTTATTATTTGTTATAAATTTATAGCCACGTATTTAGGCATAAATATTGCTAAATTTATTACTGTGTAAATAAAGTACACTTTGTGTGTGTTATTTACTATTTAGTCTTATTGAAGAGCATAAATGGTTCAAATTATAATGCTTTATATGACTGTATTATTCTATTACTTTTAAATTAAAAAATTTTCATGACTAAAGATTTTTCAAAACACCAAAATATCATTGACAATTTTCGCGGTAAAGTTAACAAAACTGGATTTGATACAAAATTTGAAGCTGCGACGAGTAACCTTGTTAAAGCAGAAAAATTTCTGTTAAAAATGGAGTTAAAACGCTTAGCTGGCGTTTGTACTCGTTCTATCGATTTAAGAGGGTTAGTTGATGGCGAATGTACACTCTTTGAGTATAAAGGACAAAGTCACTTTTTAGATGATGTTGCTGTTGGTGTTTTTGAAGAAAGTGTTGCTGAATACGATGGTTATACATTTGGCGTTTATGAAGCTGTCAGAAATACTGAAAATAACTTTCGAGTAATCTACCAAAAAGAGCAGTCAGGTAGAATGCTATATGCAGATGAACAACTTAAAAAAACACAAGAAAAATATCAGTACCCTGCATCCCTGTATCATTTTGATGATTACGATGATCGCTTTGAAGAGCGCATGAACTTTGCCATTGCAATTGTTGTTATTTTAGAGAATAAACAGCATTTAATTGCGACGAGTTCAGATATCAGCATGACAGGTTGTAAGTTTCGTCTTACCGATGAACTTCCTTTGCAAATAGGTCAAAGGTTAGATATAAAGTTTTCAGGATTAGAACAAGAATTTCAATTTGGTAGTACAGACACCTTTTCTTTTGAAGTGAGAAATATTCAATGTGATGGTAATACGCAGTTAGTGGGTTGTCAGCGTATTGAAATCTCAGATAAAGACTCTTTTAAGAAGTTTTTGTCAGGCTATATTCAGGGAAATAAACGTCGTTATAAAGTTAACTTAGATAATACTATTATTGCATTACAAGCACGTAGTTTTGAACAATATCTATTACCAAAATTAAGTGAATTACCTGTTTTTATTGAAAGAGCAGAGAAAGGCTTAGTGCCTCGTTATGCATTAACAACCAGTAATAACCAGTCAGTTTTTCAATATTGGCAAGATGAAACAGGCAATTCAACCTTACCTTTATTGCTGAATGAAGAACGAGTTTCATGGCTACAGCAAAAGCCAGATGAAACTTTACTGGTTTATGCCTTTACTCATCAGTCACATGGTAAAACGTTTTTCTACTCGGTGGATGCTGAACAAATATTGGCGGATAAAGAATTCGCACCGTCATTTTTAACGTTTGCATCGAACCAAAAGGCATTTGCTATTTTTGAGTTATCTAGTGAATTTTTTGATAAAAATCGTGCATACTCACCTTTTACTTTAGCAAACTCTCATTCATTAAAAGAACAATATATTAATTTACCCCCTTCAGATGAAGTTATTGCCTCATTAGCACAATTACCTTTTATTGCGGTAATAAAAGACATTACTCATCCAAGCCTTGTTACTCAATATCAACGATTATTTAGTGGTAAAATATCTCCAGCTAAATTGAAAAAATATGGTCATCCACGCCTGAAAAACCCGAGCTTGGTTGATGAACTGGGTATATCTTATAAGAATCAACGACAAGAACTACGATTTATATACGACACACCGGCCATTGTAAAATGTGAAAAAGTAGAATGGCAGGGACGTTCTCATGACTTTTCTGTATCTGGCTTAAAAGTTGAATTAGATACTTCTACGGTACTTGCCAAAGGAGATATTGTTTATTTAACGTTTCCTAAATTACAAAGAATCACCTCAGCCTTTGAATTGAATGAATTACCGTATGAAATTGTTCGAATAAATAAAAAGAAAACAATTTTAAATCTAAGGGTACATGTTAAAGCACATCAACACATCGGTAGAACATTTTTTAAATTATTAATTAGTAAAAATCGCGAGAAATTAACACCAGACGAATACGCAATGCTAACACCAGGTTTAGCTGAAGCCTTACGTACAAGTTATGCCAAGAATATGGATGTGCCTGCTTTAGTTGTACAAACCAGTGGCAGCCGTTATAAAGTTGAAGCAATGGTGAGTAATCATGGTTCAAGTGAACTACTTGAACAAATGAAGCGCCTTAGTGATCGCGAAAACTTTTATAATATTTATCCTTTATTGACTAAACTGAATTCGAATAACTTTCTTGAACAGCATTTAAAAATGCTATTGACTGGTGATGATGCAGTGACCGATTTACTTTATATTGCAATCAATCCCGATGAGCATAAAGTTGATAAATCAGTAGACGTTGCACTTGATAGTGAATTAAGTACAGTAGAATCGAAACAAAAATTTATTAAGAAAGCATTAAAACAAGGGCAGTTCTATTGTTTGAAACTATTAATTTCACGAACGAATGAGCCTGATATTGAGTATTTACATGCTGAGTTAAGTTATATCAGTTCTTACGCAATTCATCGCGGCAAAAAGCTTGAGCAAGATATTTGGAGTGTCGCAGGCATCGTTCAATGTTTTGATATAACTAAAGAAGTATTATCTAGCTTTAGCTGATTTTGTTTGAAATGGTAAACTGACTTCCTCAAAGAGCTAAGCTAACAGGCCTAGCTTTAAGAGGATGTTTATAGTGTAGTTTGTTAAGCTAACCAGTGTAGTAAGCAATCTAAACCTTGTTTATTGATGCTACTATCTGCTTGCGTTAATACAATCGGCTTAGCGTGGAAAGCAACACCAAATCCTGCGGCTGCCATCATTACAAGATCATTCGCGCCATCACCCATTGCAACCGTTTGATTTGCCGGTATTTGATATTGGGTAGCTAATAATAATAACGAATCTGCTTTTACCTGTGCATCGACTACTGAACCAATGACTTTACCTGTTAATTTACCATCAACAATTTCTAATGTGTTGGCAAAGGTAGCATCGAGTGCTAATAATTCTTTTAAATGGTCTGCAAAGTAAGTAAAACCGCCAGACGCTACCGCAATGCGCCAGTTATGTTTTTTTAGTTCGGTAATTAGAGTTTCTAATCCAGCCATTAAAGGAATATCTTTCGCAACGTCAGCTAATATTTGTTCTGGTGAATTTGCAAGTGTAGCAACACGTTGATGTAAACTTTGTGCAAAATCTAACTCTCCCTGCATTGCTAATTCAGTGACGGCTGAGACTTGTTCACCTACACCTGCCAACTTAGCTATTTCATCAATACATTCAATTTCAATGGTGGTTGAATCCATATCCATCACTAATAAACCTGGTTCAGCAAGTTTTGGTGCATTAGTAATTAATGCGGCTTCAATGCCTTCTGCTAGGGCAAAATCAGCAATGGTTTTACGTGCTTTAATAAAATCAGTGCAAGTAACATTAAAGCGGTAACTGGTTTGCTGATTACGTGTATTAATTGCCGTTAATGAGTTAATCTTAATGTCAGCGCTACTTTGAATTGCTAGTAACATTGACACAGACAAATCAGAAAAAACAACGAGTTCGTGATTTTTAGAGTTCGTAGGTGCTTTCTCATTAACAATTAAAGCACTACTATTTAAAGCAAAGTGAACAGGCAAAGAATCAGAAACTTGTTGCTGACTGAAAAAAGATTCGAGTGATAATGATAATATTTGGGCTGAAAATGGCACATTAGTAGAAAAAGACACGTTAACTCTCTATTATAAGTGTAAGTATGCTCTCAAAAAAGCACAGCAAGTTTAATATGAAAAAACCAGAACAGCCTTTATACCCTAAATTATCGTCAATTTATAATAAAATTCTGCAATTACTTAGTGCTATTTTACTTATTGTCCTTTTGATGACGCTTTGGGTGTCTAATACTGAGAAAAGTACTCGAACGATATCTTTACATTTTGAAGATACGGCTAAAAAATTTCTCCAACAAGCCATTGCAGGTGTTTCTGTAATGTTAGTTGAAACAAAGTCATCACAAAGTAAAAAATTACAAGACGCGCAATTACAGTCTTACCTGAATCAATTGGGGAGTGCTGACTTTGTTAAACAAGTACATTTGTATGATGAAACGGGGTTGTTACTTTTTAAATCTGTTCCTAATAGTGATTCGAGTACATCTATTAAATCACTTTATGGTATTGATGATAGTATTCAAACACTTGATAAAAGTAGTCTTTATAGCCCCTTTATCAGTGAAATTCGTACTAATAAATTGATGGGATATTTACGGTTAACCATTGAAAAGTCATACCTGACTAATTCTCTAGCAGAAAACAGTGAAAATACACAAACCTTGTATCGATTCTTACTTATTATTGCCGGTATTGTAGGCTTTTTATTAACGCGCGGTTTAAATCGTTTTAGTCGTCAAGGTTTTAGAATACCGGACAGTGCGCCATTAGCTAAAAAATAGTTGTTTAATATTATTTTCTATTTGTAATGCTATTTCTTCTGGGGCTTCATCTCTGATCGCATTTAAGGCTGAAAACACGGCAAGTATATTTAATGGTGTATTACTTCTACCTTGTTGACCTAATGGTGGCATAGCAGGTGCGTCAGTTTCTAAAAGTAAGCTTGTTAAGGGTAAACGCTTCGCTGCATTAATTGTTTTTTTTGATCTAGGGTAAGTGATAGTACCGCCAATACCCAGTTTAAAACCTAAGTCCACATAAGTTTTGGCTTGTTGATAACTGCCAGAAAAAGCATGAATAACTCCCGCTTTATTGAGCTGATACTTTTTTAACAGCGGCATAATTAAATGATGTGATTGACAATGATGCACAATGATAGGTAAATCATTTTGTTTAGCAATATCAAGCTGCATTTCAAAGTAAGCTTGTTGAAGGTTTATATTTTCATTCAAGTCTTGCTCATTTTCGGTATTTTTCTTTGCCTTAAAGACATCAATGCCACACTCACCAATAGCGACTATTTCAGTCGAATATTTTTTGATTACTTGTTTAAGTTGTTGCTCATGAAAGCTAACATCGAAAGCATGTAATGACTTGCTATTAATCGACTTATTACTTGGCTCGTTACTTTGTACGTTGTTTTGAGGAATAAAAAACCATGGGTGAATTCCTATACAAGGTGAAATAGCTACTTGGCTTTGATGGGCGTTAGTGGCTAATGATATAACACGTTGCCAATGCTGTGGTTCAACTGCAGGAACAATAATACGGTTAATATTATGTTGGTGACACTGTTCTAATAGTTGGGGGAGTAGATGTTGAAATTCGGGGAAATCAAGGTGGCAATGACTATCGGAAAATTGCATCATTGCCCCCTTATTTAGATAAAATTACTGATCTTGATTACATTCTATCCATAACTTCAATGCCTAAAACATCTAAACCTTGTTTCAATGTTTGGGCTATTAATTGACACAAGGCTAAACGTGATTCTTTTACGTTGCTTTCAATGCCATCTTTAAGAATAGGACATGCTTCGTAAAAACTCATGTATAGGCTAGCTAATTCATATAAATAATTACATAACAAGTTAGGCGTACATTCATTGATTACTGCATCAATTACATCTTCAAGTTGTAATAATTTGAGTGCTAAAGCCTTTTCTTGTGGTTCGATAATATCAATGCTCGCCTGTGTTTGGTTAACACCCGCTTTAACAAAGATACTTTGAATACGTGAATAGGCATACTGTAAGTAAGGTGCTGTAGCCCCTTCAAAACTCAACATTGTTTTCCAGTTGAAAATGTAATCACTGGTACGGTTTTTAGATAAATCAGCAAACTTAACAGCACCAATACCAACTTTAGCTGAAATTTCAGCTAAATCATCAGCGCTAATTTCTGGATTCTTCTCTTTGATTAAATCACTTGCACGACTTACTGCTTCGTCTAGTAATTCTGCCAATTTGATTGTACCGCCTGTACGAGTTTTAAATGGTTTGCCATCATCCCCCATCATCATGCCAAATGGGCAATGATCATAACCAACATGCTCTGGTAATAAGTTAGCTTTGCGAGCTACTAGTTCTACTTGCTTAAAATGTAGTGATTGACGAGCGTCAGTAAAAATAATAATACGATCGGCAGCGAGTTTACCGCTACGGTAACGACAAGCGGATAAATCGGTAGTCGCATATAAAAAACCACCGCCAGATTTTTGTACGATAAATACTGATGGCTCACCATCTTTATTCGCCATTTCGTCAATAAATACTACTTTAGCGCCTTGATCTTCTACCGCAATTTCTTTCGCCATTAATTCATCAATGACTGCTGATAAATCATCGTTATAGGCACTTTCACCCATAATATCGCTACGTTTTAATGACACATTTAGCTTGCTATAAATTTCTTCACTGTGGGCAATTGAAATATCAATAAACTGCTTCCATAGCTTAGCTGAATCAGCATCACCACTTTGCAGTTTAACAACATCTGCGCGTGCACGATCAGCAAATCCTTCTTCATTGTCAAAGCGAACTTTAGCTTCTCGGTAGAAGTTTTCTAAATCACTTAGTGCGGTTTCAGCGACTTCATTACCTGCCAACTTATCGCTTAAATGGGCGATTAACATGCCAAACTGTGTGCCCCAGTCGCCCATGTGGTTTTGACGAATAACTTTATCGCCACGAAACTCTAATGCACGTACTACGGCATCACCAATGATAGTAGAACGTAAATGACCAACATGCATTTCTTTAGCTAAGTTTGGTGCGCTGTAGTCAACAACAACTGTTTGCGGGGTAGAACGCTGTGTTACACCAATATGACTATCTTGTGTAATTGTGTTTAACTGTGAAGCAAGCCATGTTTGACTTAAGTGAATATTAATAAAGCCAGGGCCAGCAAGTTCAATTTTGTCAGCAATACCGCTTAGGTCTAGGTTTTCAACAACTTTAGTGGCTAATTCACGAGGGTTGGTTTTTAATTTTTTAGCTGCACCCATCACACCATTGGCTTGATAATCACCAAATTGTGGACGGTTCGATAAACTAATTGCTGGGTTTGTGTCTTCAGGTAAACCTGCAGCAACCATGGCAGCGCTGACTTTTTCAGATAAAATATTCTTAATATTCATTTTAATAGACTCTTTTTCATTGTTATTTGATTCAATACAGGCATCAATCGTGCTCATTGACGAGCGTCAACTCCGCGCGTTTTCTTTTGTCTTGAACCAACTAACTGCGAAAAAGAAGCTATTACGCAGTTAGTGAAATTTTATTTGTTTTTGATGTTTACTTATTAAAACATCAAAATATTTTTACTACTCATCTTGGATTATATAAATAGTTCTTTTAGCAAAGCCGCCGAGCTTTTTCATAAGGAGCTTAGTTCACTAAGTGACGAAATGAAAAAGCGATGGCAATGTAGATAAAAGGCTATTTATGACATCCAATTAGTGTTCACGAGTTGCATGGAACTGTATATCTGGATGACGCTCTTGTGCTAACGATAAGTTCACCATGGTTGGCGCAATATAGGTTAAGTTATCACCGCCATCTAATGCTAGGTTATCACCCGCTTTCTTCTTAAATTGCTCTAATGTGCGCTCATCATCACAAGTACACCATCGAGCAGTTGCTACACTGATAGGCTCATAAATAGCATCAACTTTATATTCGGTTTTTAAACGTTGTACAACTACTTCAAACTGTAATACACCAACAGCACCAACAATCATATCGTTATTGATAAAAGGTCTAAATACTTGTACAGCACCTTCTTCAGACAACTGGATTAAACCTTTTTGTAATTGTTTTGCTTTTAATGGATCGCGTAAACGAATACGGCGGAACATTTCAGGTGCAAAGTTTGGAATACCGCTAAACTTCATCATTTCGCCAGCAGTAAAAGTATCACCAATTTGAATGCTGCCATGGTTATGTAAACCTATAATATCACCAGCATAGGCTTCTTCAACGTTTGACCTGTCGCCAGCCATAAAAGTAACTGCATCAGCAATTTTTACATCTTTGCCTAATCGTACTTGCTTCATTTTCATGCCTTTTTCATATTTGCCTGAACAAATACGCATAAAAGCGATACGGTCACGATGTTTTGGATCCATGTTCGCTTGAATTTTAAAAACAAAGCCTGAAAACTTTTCTTCTGTTGCGATGACTTCTCGTAAATCCGTTTTACGTGGTAATGGTTTAGGCGCCCATTTTGTTAAGCCATCAAGCATATGATCAACACCAAAGTTACCTAATGCAGTACCAAAAAATACCGGTGTTAGTTCGCCACTTAAAAATTCATCTAAATCAAATTCATGAGAAGCACCTTGCACAAGTTCGAGCTCTTCACGTAAGTCATCAGCATAACTGCCTACAGCGTCATCAAGTTCAGGGTTATCTAAGCCTTTAATTACACGAACTTCTTGAATGGTGTGGCCTTGGCCTGATTGATATAAAAAGGTTTCGTTGGTGACTAAGTTATAAACGCCTTTAAATTCTTTACCCATTCCTATTGGCCAAGTAATAGGAGCACATTTAATTTTTAATACATCTTCGACTTCATCCATCACTTCCATTGGGTCACGCACATCGCGATCCATTTTATTCATAAAAGTAATGATAGGGGTATCGCGTAAACGAGTAACTTCCATTAGTTTAACAGTACGTGCTTCTACACCTTTGGCAACATCGATAACCATTAAGCAAGAATCTACCGCGGTTAAGGTTCGATAGGTATCTTCAGAGAAATCTTCATGACCAGGCGTATCAAGCAAGTTTACCAGACAGTCATTATAAGGAAATTGCATAACAGATGTGGTGATAGATATACCACGATCTTTCTCCATTTCCATCCAATCAGACTTAGCATGTTGGCCTGATTTTTTACCTTTTACCGTACCAGCTTTTTGTAAGGCTTGACCAAACAATAATACTTTTTCGGTAATGGTGGTTTTACCCGCATCGGGATGAGATATGATGGCAAATGTGCGTCTAATATCTACGGCTGCAATTTGTTGGCTGGTCATTATTTTAAATATCTCTTTGTTATACGTAACTAGTGCACTTAACCTGCTTTTTTAATGAGTAATGGCAGATTTCACTGGATTTTGAGCGTAAAAAATCATGCCCAAAATAAATGCGCGCATTATATCACAAATATAAAAGCAAATTAGTGACTTTTTAGTATTTTGATTATGAATTTAAAATCAATTTAGTAGGTAAAAAAATGGAGAGCAATCTTGTGATTTAGTGACAGTTTTTTCTGCCTAACAGGTAAGGCACATTACAATAGCATCTTCATAACCAAAACCATTAGCGCTAGGGTAATAGCCTGTGCGACGGCCAGTTTCAATAAAGCCTGCATTCATATATAGCATTTGTGCTGCGATGTTTTTAGCGCGTACTTCTAACCAAATTTTAGTTGCACCTTTAACTTTGGCATTATCAATAAATTGAGTTAGTAGTTTTTTGCCTAAACCTTTACCTTGCTCTGTTGGGTCAACACAAATATCCATTAACGTTGCCTCATCGATCACAAACTCTCCGATATAAAAGCCAATAATACTCATTGACTTGTTGCTGGTATCGTTAAGTTTTTCGCCAAAGTATCGGCCGCCAATACAACTTTTAAACGTTTTTTCACTCCAAGGGTGTGAATGACAGTTATTCTCAATCTGTATAAGAGGGGTAATATCTTCGAGACTAACAGGGGTAAATATTAAAGAGTTTTTCATAATATCAATATCAGTACGTTATAACAGGTGAGTTGTAATGGTTTGCCACAATTCTTTTTTTAGACTAGGCGATTTACGAATTGATTCAATACTTGGTGTTACTAATTTATTATCAGCGCAAGATATAGAAGCTGCTTTATTATCTTCGGTATAGAAAAACCAATTAAATAAACCTAAGTCAAGGTGATCAGTGTTAGCTGTTACTTCGCCAATAGATAAATCAAGAATAAGGAGTAAATCAGTAAAAAAAGTTTGTTTAGCAAGCTGCTCCACACTCTTGGAATCTTGCTTTAGGTAATTAATTTTATCTTCTGAATCATTTTTAGAGGTGATGTCTGTTTGAAATACAGCAGACTTATGTTGCCATAGACTAATGCCCATCTCAGTTAATTGCTGATATTGTCTTTGATTTATGTTCATTTTGTAATAATGACAGACTTGACTGTTTTTGAACAGTATTTGAAATCGGCTAAGATATAGAAGAGAGAATGGCAGGGGTGGAGAGATTCGAACTCCCAACCGTCGGTTTTGGAGACCGCTGTT
>OJGT01000179.1_pt1 | contig 11543 bp, 16 predicted proteins | sample 1595031 | NCBI WGS metagenome assembly OJGT01 (sample SAMN05416857, study PRJEB24817) | seawater metagenome | isolation source: Sea water | place: Canada:Atlantic | collected 2013-11 | reverse complement strand
TGGATGCAGCTTAACCTCTACTTTTAACTTCGGTTATAAATGGGGGGATTACACAACGACTTTTAACCAAGATACGTTGTTTCCACCAATCAAGCCGACAAACCTATGGCCCGCCTCGGGTTCATCAAGATCTTTTGGCGACAGGTGAACGAGTTAGCGTTAACCGCGTTGCAAAGCTGATGCAATCAGCTGGCATTCAATCCAAAATGGCAAAGCGGTTTGTTATCACAACAAACTCCAAGAATACGTTATCGCCGGCACCTGATCGGTTGAAAAGAAACCTTTTTACCGTTAAACCAAATCAAAAATGGGTGTCGGGTACAACGTTCATCCGAACGCGCCAGGGATGGTTATACCTAGCAATGATACGCAACTTATATTCACCCAAATTATTGGCTGGGGCATGAGTGATCGTAACAACACAAAACTAGTTGTTGATGCGCTGCAAATGGCCACGGTTCGTCGCAACTGTAGTGAACAAGTTGTTATCGTAGATTCTGATCAAGGAAGCACCTACGCATCAGGTGATTATCAGCGGTTACTCAGGCAAAACAACATGCTAGCGAGCATGAGCAGAAAAGGTGAATGTTATGATAATGCTGTTGCCGAAAGCTTTTTTGGTACACTTAAAACTGAATTGGTCGACGATGAAGATTACCGGACTAGAGAACAGGCTAAACAAAGGAGAGCGTTCAAAATCCTGTGTCAGGTTAATTTAAATTTCCAACGCGCTATCTAAGCGGCCTTCAAAATAAATATCTAGTTGGGATAATGCCTGACTCCAATTTTAATTGGCATTGTCCATTTTTCTGTGGCGTTTAATATGCCTGCATAGAGTAATTTTAACAAGCTATTTTCATTCGGAAAGGCCCCTTTGGTCTTTGTGAGTTTGTGAAATTGACGATGAGCAGCTTCAACGGCATTGGTGGTATAGATGATGCGCCGTATGGGTACTGGGTATTTGAAATAGGCCGATAAGAGTGCCCATTTTTTCGCCATGATTTGATGACAATCGGGTATGTATCGCCCCATTTTTCCTCCAGTGCGTCTAAGGCGTTTTCTGCCGCGTCTTTACTGGCCGCGCGATAAACAAGCTTTAAGTCTGTCATGAAGGCTTTTTTATTTTTCGAGGCGACGTGTTATAGCGAGTTGCGGATTTGATGCATGATACACAGTTGTATTTCTGTCTTTGGGAAGATGCTGGCTATGGCGTCTGGAAAGCCACTCAAGCCATCAATACAAGCAATTAGAATGTCCTCAAGGCCACGGTTTTGAAGTTCTGTCAGCACACTTAATCAATAGCTGGCACAGATAAGTAAATTCCTAGAATCTCTTTTTCACCGTCTATATTCAGGCCAAGTAGTGTAGAGATGGCCTTATTGATATATCGCCAATCTTCACGAGCCTTATAATGAACTGCGTCCATCCAGACGATTGGGTAAACGCTATTTAATGGCCGTTGCTGCCAAGCTTCAAATTCATTTGCATAAGTTGGTCTGTAACGGCGTTGATGGTGCCTGTGGCCACCTCAATACCATAACTCCAGATTGACCGTATCTAGCTTAAATAATTTGCTATACTTTCTATTCGACATTTGGATACCTCTTTATAATATCAACATGAAAAATGTGTGTCCGTTAATGGGGGTACGCCTCAAACGGCTTTTGCAGTATGTAAGTGTAAAAAGTTAATTTGCTTGTTGAAGCCGGAATTGTTACATGTCCTTGGTGCACAAAGATTTACATTTTGATATGAGTAGTGGAAGAAATGCGGGTGATGGAGGATTTAATGTTACTAGGGGACAAGGTTAATTGATGGATAAGCATACTAAAATAGTATTTGATATTTTAAATTTAAATGCAGAGTATAAACAAGATAATGAATTTAACATTCGATTATCTAAAACCATTTCACATTGTCCAACAATTAAACACTATATTAATAGTCTAGAAATTGAAGCATTAAAGGAATTAAATAAAACAGGTAAACAAATGATATCTAAAGTTAGTTTACATAAAGTTAGTTTACATAAAGTTAAACCACAAGATAAATCTATTATTAGTAATAAATCAACATCGCTACCTACCCTAGAAATAAAATTTCAACTTCCTAATATTATTGCAGGTAAACAATTTATAGAAAAAGCTATACCGTTAGAAGAACTACCCGGTGAATTACAATTATTTGACATCAAAGGACATGAAAAAATCATTGGATTATCCATTAATGAAGACGATATGATTTTTGAAGGAAAAATAGATGTTAGTGGGGATTATAAGCTTGATTTGATGTACGTATTATTATTACCTTCAGGCGAAAAACAAAAAGTTAAAGGTAATTTAAAGTTTTCAGTTATTCCTGATCCACGATCGCTATGGAAAAACATACCATCTGATAATAAAGCTAAGTATCATAAACCTGATCAACGTTCAGAAGCATGTAAGAATGATTCTGTAAATTTAATTGCATCAAGTGTTAGGGGAAGATCTCACGAACATAAGGGTATTCATAGGGATGATGACATTAAAATTCATTGCTCTCAAACATCTCAATGGAATATTGCATGTGTCGCAGATGGAGCTGGCTCATGCAAATACTCTAGAAGAGGAGCTGAATTAGCTGTAATTCATGCAGTAGATACACTTAAAGAAACATTAAATGGGAACTATGGGATTGAATTAGAAAATGCTTTTTTTGAATATAAATCAAATAATACGGAAGAAAATAATCAAACCCTAAAAGAAATATATCAACATACTATAATAAAATCTATTTTCAATGTAATCACATCAATTAGAAATGAAGGTATTGATAACCCAAAAGATTTTAATTCCAAGGATTTTTCAACTACGTTACTGTTAACGGCTCATAAAAAGCTAAAGAATAGCCATTTGATTTTATCATTTTGGGTAGGTGATGGAGCAATAGCTGTTTATGATAAAAATAATTCAATAAAATTACTTGGTGTTCCTGATAGTGGTGAATATGCAGGTCAAACTCGTTTTTTAGATGAAAGGATATTTGAAAATGGTGAAGCTTATAATCGTGTAAGGATTCAAGAAGTTGAATCAATGACTGCTTTAATCTTAGCGACAGATGGCATTACAGATGCTTGGTTTGAAACAGAAAAGCAACTGGGTACACTTGAACACTGGGATAATTTATGGAGTGAATTAGAACCTTTTGTTCATGAAAATGATTCTACTAAAGCCAAAGAAGATTTAACTAAATGGATGGAATTTTGGTCACAAGGAAATCATGATGATAGATCTATTGCTATTTGTTACGTAAAAGATAAATAAGTGTCTTTAATAACAATAAAAGCAGATGATAATTCAGAGGTACAGTTTATTGACGAAATAATAGGTTCTGGGACAATGAAAGATGTCTACATGAGCCCATGTAAAAAATACGTCGTAGCCTTTTACCGTGATAATTTAGACACTGCAAGTAAAGAACGTATTAAAATGATTACTAGTCGTTATCGTGACAGTATGTTTAACAATAACGCTGGAAAATATTGGGAAGATTTATTTTGTTGGCCTGAAAAAATTGTTGAGCATAATGGTAGAACGGGCATTGTAGTTCCCTGTTATAAGTCGCACTTTTTCTTTGAATATGGCTCAATTAACGAAGATTTTTTATTAATCAAAGGTAAAGAAAAACAAGGTAAATGGTTCGCTTCTGCTAATAATCAAAATCGATTTTTGGATGATAGAGAAAAAGGTGACTGGTTAAGTTATTTGCGTATTAGTTTGATGATATCAAGGGCTGTAAGAAGAATGCACGCTGCTGGTTTGGCTCATTCTGATTTGAGTTATAAAAATGTACTTGTGTCACCAATAACAGGTAGCGCAACAATAATTGATATCGATGGTCTTGTAGTCCCTGGAAAATATCCTCCTGATGTAGTCGGAACGCCTGACTTTATTGCCCCTGAAGTTGTTTCAACTTCATCGTTATCAAAAAATGACCCAAATCGAAATCTACCTTGCATAACAACTGATCGTCATGCTTTGGCCGTACTAATATATAATTATTTGTTATTACGCCATCCATTAAGAGGGGATAAAGTTTATGACCTTGACCCTCAAAAAGATGAAACACTAGCTATGGGTGAAAAAGCTTTGTTTATAGAGAACCCCATGAATAAAGACAACTTTTTGGATGCTAAAAAAGTTGCTATCAGTGAATTACCATGGAAAGACACCTCTAAACTACCATATACTTTAACCGGCCCATACTTAACTAAACTATTTGATAGAGCTTTTATCGATGGACTTCATGATCCAAATAAAAGGCCTACTGCTGATGAATGGGAAAATGCATTAATCAAATCAATTGATTTAACGCAACCTTGTATGAATGAAGGTTGTAAACAAAAATGGTTTATATTTGATAACACAACATCTCCTAAGTGTCCATTTTGTGGCACTCCCTACAAGGGTCATTTACCCGTTATAAATTTTTACTCTCAAAGAGCTGAGGGAAGGTACATCTCAGATAATCATCGTTTAATGGTTTATACGAACCAATCTTTATTTCCTTGGCATGTAAATAGATTAATTCAACCCAATGAGAGATTGTCAATTAATCATAAAAAAAGACAAGGTTATTTTGTGCTTCATAATCGAATATGGTATTTAGTCAATGAAAATATAGATAACTTAATAGATGTTAAAACAAAGAAAACTTATCCTGTTGGTTCTCAAATTGAACTAATAGACGGATTGCAGTTATTGATGGGGAAATCAAATGGCGACAGACTATTTCAAATTCAAATGGTAGAAGGAAAATGACAAACTCAATTTCGACAAAAAAAAACTTAATAATTGCTATAACTATTTTAGCTACAATATTGTTTTTTTTTATGATTTTAAAAAACAAGAATGAAGTTGGTAATGTATCTTTAGGTCTGTTAACACTAAACGACTTAAAAATAGATCGATTAATCGATCCTAAAATTTCAGGTGTTACATGTTTTATTACACATGTTGAAGGAAACTTAGATTTCGAGGACCCAAGTAACTCTTCAATAGCTTGCCGTCAAACAGGCAATATAACATTAGAAAATATTCAAGCTATTGATAAATCAAGCTCTGGTGAAATTGTATTTAAAAAATCTCAATCAATTTTTTTTAAAACACTTAAGATTAGGCGGTTATTTGATTCTAATTCAAATACTATCATGTACTTATCATATTCCACTACTGAAATTAATGGTGCTTATGAGCATTCTTTATCTACAGTCCCGTTATATGGGAACCCTGTTTGGGAACAGTTAAAAGCTTTATCAAAAAAATAAATATACAGTTATGTGTTGTTTAAGTCTTTTATATTTAGGTTTTCTTTAAGTATCATTAATTGAAAAATATTATTATTAAAACCGCTTGAGGTGAAATTGATAATATATTTTGGGAAGCTCAAGGTGCTATTTGGGCACTATCTGAACTATTACGAGCCATTGAGTTTGATTTTAATAGTGTATTAAAAGATAAAAATGCTTTGCCTCTAATACGTCAAATACGAAATGAACTTAAAATAGCTCAAGATAATATAATATCGCCAATCATTTTAAATGGTGGTAATACGGCATTTGGTACATATGGTCTTTTAGCTAACCATTCACTGATACTTGCTAATTATGTTAGTAGAGCAAGTACATTGATGGGAGATTTAAAACGTCTATTAGAAAACGGCTAAATGTAAATAATAAATTCTTTTAAACTTTAGAATATTTTGATATTTTTAATAAAAAGGTGATCAATATGAGTGAATGGTTCTTCAAAAAAAGTAATGCAATTAAAACAGGTCCTTATACATTTGAACAAATAAAAGTTAAGGCTCAAAAAAATCCTGAAGCATTTGTTATGCATAAAGGTGCTTTTGATTGGAAAAAAGTTACAGAAGTTAGTGAGCTAGGGGTTACTATTAATAGTAACCCTAGTCCAACTGAAAATGCTATAAATAGCGATAACGGAGCTCCAAGTAACTCTCAAACTTATCCAGTAAAAGAAGTATTATCAAATTTTTTAGATAAAGCTAAAAGTAAATTAACCGAATTAAAAAATGAAGCATTAAAATATAAGTCAAAAGAATTCTTAAATGCAGCTCTTGGTGGTAGTGCATTAGTTATATTAGCCGATGGCCGAATAGATGCACAAGAAAAAATAAAAATGATGTCTTTTATAGAAAATCATGAATCGTTATCAATTTATAATACTTCAGAAGTTGTTAAAACATGGAAAGATTATATGGATACATTGGAAATGGATACTGATATTGGTACAGCTAAAGCTATGACCGCTATTGGGAAAATAAAGGGTAAACCTGAACAAGCAAAACTTGTATTAAGGATGGTTTGTGCTATAGGAGCTTCAGATGGTGACTTTGATGCTGATGAAAAAAGAGTTGCATCTAAAATTGCTCTTGAGTTGGGGTTGAACCCTTCAGATTTTGATTTAAGTTAATGGTATAGAGTTAGCTTTATTTGATTTTATACAAGGCCTCAACATTCCCATTAAGTAGAAAATTCAGTAACTGTCTAGGCGGTATGCCTATGGTTCTGCTAAAGAAATACGATACTCTTCAATAGCCGGCTCACTAATTCCGATAACTGTTGTTACTGGAATTAGTAATATGTTGTAAGCAGGGGGGGTGCTAGCGCCATGTCCGGTTTAGCAATGGCATTAACGAGACGCCCTGTTTGGTTATAAATTCGTGGCTACTTATAAGGTCAGTTGTAGATTGTAGGAGCTATTGTGGCTCAATAGTGCTACAATAAATCTATTATTCAAATGATGAGGGTGCTCCAAATGACGGCTACTGCAAGAGCAAGAATGGATGATGATTTAAAAAACGAAGCGGAATCGATATTAAATTCGGTTGGCATAACGCCATCTGAAGCAATTAGGATGCTCTATAAGCAAATTGTTAATAGGCATGAGTTTCCTTTGGAGTTACGAACTCCAAATGCTGCAACTTTAGCTGCTTTTACTGAGGTTGACAATGACAATGGAAGGCTTGAAACCTTCACGTCATTTGATGAGCTATTAAATGCGAACGATTAAAGCGTCTAGTCAATTTAAGAAAGATATTAAACGAGTATCAAAAAACAAGTTACGAAGTAAAGGACTGGATATTCTCAGTAAAGAGATTACCCCTGTACTTTTGATGAATGGGGAATTAGACCGCAAGTTCCTAGATCATAAATTAATGGGTGAAAATCCACCTAAACGTGATTGCCATGTTTTGAATGATTTAGTGCTGCTCTACTATGTAACAGACAAACATTTATTGTTGTATAGGTTAGGAACTCATTCGGAGTTATTTGGCTGAACCAAAATAGCTAATACAGCAACACTGTCAAAAACTGTTAATGAACTTTGTGGCAATCGTCGCGGCTTTACCGTTGAAACAGCCCTATTGCTATCTGAAGTACTAGGAACAACATCTGGGTTCTGGCTTAATTTACAACTTATGAGTGATGTTTGGCAGGCACAGCATAACGAAGCTTTTAAAGATAAGTTAGACCATGCGACAATCATTGATTGCAGTTGCCTAGTGAACCAAAATAACTAAGGTTGCAATATAAGGTGTACATGGTACACTTTGCTTAAATAAATGGAGCTAACTTTGAGTTTTGCAATTGAATTTATTGAAACGTCAATCTTCACCAAACAATTTAATGAAATTGCAACCGATAGCGAACTACAAGTTCTTCAAGAAGAACTGATTGCATATCCTGAATCTGGCGATCTGATAACCGGCACGGGAGGTCTTCGTAAAATTAGGATAGCCCTTGAAAATCGAGGTAAAAGTGGCGGTGCTAGGGTTATTTATTTTTTGGCGAATAAAGAAGTAATTTACTTAGTTCTAGCTTACCCAAAGAGTAATAAAAGTACGCTCTCGAACGCTGAAAAAGCAGTGCTTAAAATATTAACTAAACAGTTGAAAGGCGAGGTTAAGAAATGAATATTTTTGATGATTTAAAAAATTCCTTAGAAGAGGCGGTTGAAATAAAGAACGGTCAAAAAAACTCTTCTCGTGTTACTCGCTATGAAATTGCTGATGTTAAAGCGATTCGAGCGAGTCTCAATGTGTCTCAAAATGAATTTGCCCAAGCACTTGGAACAAGTATAGATACAATTAAAAGTTGGGAAAATAAGCGTAGAAACCCCACGGGTCTTGCCGCTAAAGTATTGGCCACAATAAAGGACGAACCTGCTTTATATGATGAGCTTGCAGCCCACTAGGGAGACTTCTTTTAAATAACCTACTTGCGAATCAAAATAGCTAATTCTGTTTCATTATTTGAATATGAAGGTGTCAGCAATAATGAGTGAAACAAACTGACACTAAACACTCTTTATATCCGGTACTACCTGTTACTGTAAATTAGAAATGTAAGTCTAAACGCTTTATATATGACGCACTTTTTTGGCGAGTGCTACTTGAGGGGTGTTTACTGTTTCTTCCGTTCCGCTTAATGCACAGATTGGACTTCTTAGTTGAATCCAATGTGCGTAAAGCGTACAATTGGCGTACAAACTAGAAAGCACTGGAGAGATCAATGTCTGCAATAGAAACAATTAAACAAGAGCGGCTGCATATCCGTCTTGATACTATCTCAAAAAAAACATTAGAAAAGGCGGCTAAGTACAGTCATAAGAAGCTATCTGAATTTGTGCTATCTCAATCGTTAGCGGCTGCTGAAACAGTCATTAGTGAACATGAGCAGATTACTTTATCTCAGCCAGATTGGGCTTTGTTTTTAGATGCTTTAGAAAATCCACCTGCAAAAAATGCAAAACTAACAGGAGCACTCGCGCTACATAAAAAGTCAGTTGTTCGTTGATGGAGTTAACGATAAATGCGCTAAATACTGATCACTTAAGAAAGTCTTTTGATTGTGGCGAAGCGAGTTTAGATACTTATTTGCAACGATATGCTCGGCAGAATATTAAAAAACGTATTAATAGAGTCTTTATTGCATCACCGGCTGATTCAGTAGCAACGGTTGTAGGCTATTACACATTAAGTGCCGGCAGTATTAAAGCGAATGAATTACCTCTGATAGAAAAACAACGACTCCCCAACTATCCTATTCCTGTTGCTCTATTAGGTCGCCTTGCCATTGATACGCAATATCAAGGGCAACGTTTAGGATCAATTTTGTTAGCAGATGCAGTGCAGCGTATTGAACAAGCGAGTGAAGTGATGGCAGTTTACGCCATTGTTGTTGACGCTTTAAGTCCTTCTGTTGCAGAATTTTACCAATCCTTTGGTTTTATCCCCTTCCCAGGACAACCTTTAAAGCTATTTTTAGCGCTGTAACATCAAACTTTCCTATACTGACTAATATTTTAAGCATGGCATGTCTTCTTTGAATTCTTTAGGGTACAGATTCTAAATACGTTTTGCCCCATCACGGATCTTCAATATTCAATGCCTATGTGGGGCAATTTTGGATGCTCATTGACGGCCTTCATCTACATGAAGGCGAAACACCCTGCATCAATTAAGAATAAAGGAAATTATTCCAGTCGATATAAAAAAGTTGTATTTAGGATAGTTTAGGTATATATTTTATACCATGCTTGAGTTTGAATATGATCAGAAAAAAAGCGAACAAAACCTTGCCAAGCATGGCATTAACTTTGAAGCAGCCCAATCTCTTTGGGATGACCCTGATTTACTTGAAGTTTCAGCCAAAACGACAGATGAAATAAGATTTCTAGTCATAGGAACTATAAATCAAAAGTACTGGTCTGCAGTGATTACTTACCGTGGTAAAAACATCCGAATAATTTCAGTTCGTCGTTCAAGAATCGAAGAGGTTAATTATTATGAAAGCTAAAATATTTGATAAAAAGTTTGATGACAATCAAGATATTTCAGAGGCCCTTGATTTTTCTAAAGCCAAACGAACAAATCAGGAACAAAAAAGAGTTAACGTAGACTTTCCAACATGGATGATTGCATCATTAGATAAAGAAGCAAGGCATCTAGGTGTAACTCGCCAGTCTATTATAAAAGTTTGGTTGGCCGAGCGTTTAGAGCAAGTGACTTCCAAGAAAACAAGTCACTCAGTCTAATCGCCGCAAACGATTCACGAGCCAGTTGGTTCGAACGTCAAAGATTCTCCAACGCATCCGCTATTTTCTCCTCTGGCGGGTCTTCATAAATTAACGTTGTCGCCGCATTAGCATGCCCCAATATCTTTTGAGCGACCTTAACGGACTTTTCTTGCTTGTGAATGATGTTGGTTGCCAAGGCTCTTCGGCCACTGTGCGAACTGGCTTTCTCAATACCCGCCCAATCCCTTAACATCAAGCCCATATGCTCCTGCAGTGTATTAGGGGAGTAGGGGCCGCCTTTTTGAGTGATAAATAACGAGTCGGATGGTTTTAAAGTGCGTTGCTTTTCTAATCTCAACTTTAAATAATCTTCTAAGGTGGTTCTTAATACCTTATCTACCATCGGTAAATCCCTAGAACGGCCACGGTGCGTACGAACCGGCGGTAAAAAATCATCAATCTCTAAATGCGCCTGAGCTTTACCTAACTGATAGGCCTTTCTCAAGTTTTGGCTATATTCCTCAACCTTCATACTAACGGTTCGACGGTCATATTTAGGTTGAGAGCGATTTAATGCATTAGCGCCCTTAGTGTAAGCCGCTGGCAACGACATCACTTCAAGTAACTTGAACTCATTACCTTTGGCATTTAACTGCGCAATCTCTTTGATTTGCAGTAACGCAATCTCTTGGGCACGCAAGCCGAGTTTAAAACTAATCTGCATGATGGCGGTGTTTTTCTCGGGGTGTCGATGTTGTCTGATGACATCAAACAACCGCGCTTGTTGCTCATCCGTTGGAACGCGTGCTTGTCCTGATTTAGCCATTGTTTAAGTATAGCGATAGCGACAACCTGGTCAATAAAAATCCGTTTTCTTAATTTAAAGGATTTAAGCGCGAGGCGTCATCCGGACATAAGGGTATATACTGTAAATCAAACAACATGCACTTTCAGCAAGAAACAGGGAATAAGGATTATCATGGCCAGCGCAAGTAAAGGAAAAGGATCTGTTCGGGTAGTTGAATGGTGGAAGCACCTTAGATTTAGAAAACGAGATCAAAATAAGCGCGTTAGAAAAGACGGTCTAAAGCACATTAAGTCATCGGTGGAAAATAAAGAGTAATTGTTTAAAAATGTCTCTATAAACGAGGGGGGGGGGCTCAATATAATCCGTAATAATGTTATTTTAACGGATTAAAGCAGGTAATCAATTTAGTAGGCTTGGAACACTGAAGTTTTTAATATCAGCTTGGAAGTTTGAAAGAGTTATTTCAATAAATGGGTCAACCACCTCTAGCTATTCATAGAGGGGCGTACGTTGAGCCTTGTTTTTATATACAGCCAAAGTAATACCGCAAAAAAGATGAGTATAAACTGGCCAGCTGCGAAATAAATACGCTCCCCTTGTAGGGGTTCTGGGGACATTCCGTCCTAATGTAACACTTATCGCTACATCCTATGTAT
>OJGT01000178.1_pt1 | contig 11606 bp, 13 predicted proteins | sample 1595031 | NCBI WGS metagenome assembly OJGT01 (sample SAMN05416857, study PRJEB24817) | seawater metagenome | isolation source: Sea water | place: Canada:Atlantic | collected 2013-11 | reverse complement strand
ACATAGGATGTAGCGATAAGTGTTACATTAGGACGGAATGTCCCCAGAACCCCTATTACACGATAATAGGTAACTTGAGGAGTGAGCATAATAAAACCATGCTCACTATCTTGAACAATCGCAGTTCTACCGATAGTCGCTTTATGTGAAATTAAAACGTCCCCAGCTTTTGAAAAACCTTTTCTTAATGTTGCGGCTTGTTCTTCGGTTATAAACTTACAAGCATTGAAATTGACTCTGCCAGCATCAAGGTCTGATGCCATTACAAACGGAACACCTTCTTCAACGTAATCAGATGATTTTGGGTGAATCCCACCATGATTTCCATCAAGTGGTTTTTCAATAATTTCATCTTTAATTAACTGCTCAACAGTTTTTAATTCCCAACCATCAGGCAATTCGAAAGGTAAATCAAACATCGAAACCTAACCCTGCCAAATTCTGTTTAATCTCAGCTTCTAAACGATCAGATTCTGCAAACTGTGTTTTTAGCTGGCCGGTTAAACGCGTCATTTTATCTGCGAAGGGTTCACCATCATCCTCTTCTGCAGCAGCACCGACATATCGACCGGGGGTGAGTACGTAGTCATGTTTTTGTATTTCTTCGAGTGTAACGCTTTTACAAAAGCCGGGGGTGTCGTGGTATAGAAAGTCTGGATTGGGATCAACTAGCGCCATCACTCCATTTCCTTCATCGCACTGTCCGTAGTCCATACGCCAGCCGTGAAGGGTTTTTGTTACTAAGTCTAAATCCTCTTTTGTGAAGTCTCTTAGCACTCTGTCTTTCATATAACCCAGGTTACGCGCATCAATAAATAGCACTTCGCCTTTTCTGTCTCTTAGAAAGTCCTCGGTAGCTGATTTTCGTGCACGTTTATTTTTGGTTAAAAACCAAATACAGGCGGGAATTTGGGTATTGGTAAACAACTGCCCCGGTAAGGCAATCATACATTCTACTAAGTCATTTTCTATTAAGGCTTTACGTATATCGCCTTCACCGCTGGTATTGGAACTCATAGAACCATTGGCCAACAATAAGCCCATGCTTCCATTAGGTGCTAGGTGGTAGAGCATGTGTTGTAACCAAGCAAAGTTGGCATTGCCTGTGGGTCGTTTGCCGTATTGCCAGCGTGGGTCGTTGTCGTCTACACCTGTATCCCACTCTTTCATATTAAAGGGTGGGTTTGCCATAACGAAGTCTGCACGTAAATCGGGGTGTTGGTCGTTGGTATAGCTGCTGGCGGGTTCTTTGCCAAAGTTAAAGTCAATTCCTCGTATCACCATATTCATAGCAGCAAGTTGCCATGTAGTGTGGTTGGCTTCTTGACCGTAGATAGAGACATCACCAATACGACCTTGATGCTCACGGATAAACTGTTCTGACTGTACAAAGAATCCACCTGAGCCCATAGCAGGATCATAAACACGGCCTTTGAACGGTTGGAGCATTTGTACAATGAGGCTAACGATTGATTTTGGTGTGTAGAACTGACCACCCTTTTTACCTTCGGCTAGAGCGAATTGACCTAGGAAGTATTCATACACATGCCCGAGAATGTCTTTACTGCTAAGCGTGTTGTGAGTAAACGGAATGGTTGCCACTAAGTCGATAAGCTCACCCAGTTTGGCTTGATCTATTTGTAATTGGGTGTAGCGTTTGTTAAGCACACCTTTGAGTTTTGGATTGTCGTGCTCGATAGTTTCTAAGGCATTATCGATGAGCTGACCAATAGAACGGATTTTCTTTTTGCTGCTGCCTTCACCTATTTCAATTTCACCGGTGATAACGACTTTATTTTTGTCCTTTAGAAAGTTCCAGCGAGCTTGTTGAGGCACCCAAAATACATTCGCTTCTGTGTAGTAATCGCGCTGTTCTAATTCTAGGTTTATTTCAGCTTGGTAATCATCACTGTTTTCACCGCCAAAATCTGTTGGGTCTAGGTAATACTCATGTTCAGTTGACTTGAATTGCTCAGTAAGTTCCTTTGCGCGAATTTCAAATGAGTCAGATACATATTTTAGAAACACCAAGCCCAACATAACGTGCTTGTATTGGCTGGCATCAAGCGAAGGGAGTAATTTATTGGCGCTAGTCCAGAGTTTCTTTTCGAGGTCGTTTAGGAATTTCTGCTCTTCCGTGTTGGTCATCTATTCCATTCCGTTTGATTTTAGAATTTAGACGGTATTTAACCATGTTTTGATGAACTGATTTTGAAAAAAAACATTGATGAATAAATGAGGAGCTGAAAGTGCTAGACTTGAATATGGCAATCAAAGGGGTCGGTGACAAATGAGAACCATTTACATTAAAAACCCAACCTATCCTTATAATTCCTTACCTTGCTTTTGCTTGTAGCCTTTAGCTACCCTTTTCTTTGATTCTGTTTTTAGTCGAATTGCGGATTGTTTGTTATCCACATCTATGAGACTTATGCTTTCGGTACTTTTGGGCAGGTACACTCAAAAGAAATGATAAGAGGACGTTTTAATTGAGAACTTTAACCATGTTGCACTTGCTAATTGAATTCAAGCTTACCCCTATGAACTGGATTCGCTACTTGTTTCAGCATTAGAGAAGCATTAATTTATGGAGAATTAGCAGCAATCGCATAGGCATTGTCGATCATGTTTTAGAGGTATATGCTTAAACAACAAGTTAAATTATCAGGAGGATTGCATGAGTCACCATACCTATAAACACATTGAGCTAACGGGTAGTTCCGAAGTTTGCTCAGATGACGCGATTCGCAATGCCATTGAATCCGCATCTAAATCAATTAAAAACATGGACTGGTTTGAAGTGGTTGAAACACGAGGCCATATCAGCGAAAGCATGATTAAACATTGGCAAGTCACCATAAAGATAGGCTTTAGACTGGAGAATTAACGTTTCTCAGGCAATAGCTATGAAAGCAGATAAGAAGATAACTGTGTTTTATGATGCTTCTTGCCCATCGTGTGTAAAAGACAGAGTTAATTTTGAGCGCATAGCAGGCAAACGGGCGGTGCTTTTTGAATGGTTTGATATAACTGGCCAAGAGGATGCGTTACAAGAACTGGGTATTGAACCCTTCGCCGCATTGACAGAGCTACATGTTCAAGATACTAATGGCACTATTTATTCAGAAATAGATGCTTACAGCCTCATCATGAGAAAAATACCTTTATTAATGCCCTTAGGTATATTAATAAGTTTGCCGATAATTAAACCCATACTGGGTTATTTTTACCGTAAATCAGTTAAAAAACGGCTACGGTGTGAAGGCCGCTTAAAGTAAAAGCTCATGCCCAATCGGATGCCAAACATCCGTCGCATCAATATAGCGCGATGGATTCATTGCCAACTGCCCGTAATTGGCCTGCTACTTAGCTGATTGGAATGTTTTATTAAGAACAAGGCGGATACCATCGGTTATTAAATTAACGGATGGTAATTGGCTCTCATCAAATGTTACTGGCCTACTTTGCTTCATTGCTTCTACGCCAATTTTTGCAACATAAGCCCCTACTCCAAGACCTTGGGTAAGATTTGCTGCCATTGGCCCAATAAACGTATGTGCTTTAAAGGCTGTGTCTGCGACAGAGTTTATCGCCATTTGAGAACCGCCGGACAGCAGAATGGCTTTTGTGGTTCGAACAAACAAGTTCCATTGGCCAAGTTTGGTTAAGCTCAGACCATAGATACTGCTAATTCCATTCACCATTTTCATGGTTCTCCACGTGACTATCACCGAATCAAAAACAACTAACTGACTTATAGCTATCATGCCTGCTGTGGTAGAGCTTTCTTGGATGACTAGGCGTTTAGCTTCTTCATCTAATTGACTGAAAAAATCGTCTGATAAACGGGTAATAATCTCAGCATCATTTAAATAGTCTGGTAATTCACTTAACGCCTTTTCCAAATATTTTTCTTGCGGTTTATTGGAGTAAATTTGCTTTAATTCTTCAATGAATTTAGTGGACTGACCATGTGTGCGTTCCTTGATAAACATTTCTGCTTGGTCACGCAGTTGTTCTGATTTTTTAAACCCTAATATTCCACGTCTGAAAATGATCACTTGCTGCAAAACAAGTGCTAACAAGACAATAACCACGAAGCTAAAGATAATCGCCAACACGGTACTTTCGGTATTGATTTCAACAAACGTGCTATATATTTGCCACACGAACATCACCCCGACTAGGGACAATACAGTATAAAAAATTAATTTTAATGAGCCTGTATTTGGTGAACTGGTACTTATGAACTGAAAGTCGCTAGATTCTTCAGGCTGACTGTCTTCGATAGATTCAGTGATAACGATGGGGCCTTTTTTTCCTGTTGGAATGAAGTAGGGATCTTTTTGTGATGCCATTAGAATTTATCTCCAATTAAGTTTTTCAACACCATGTCCATTCGAATACATTCCAACCTTGAGCCATGTTTTAGGCCGGTATTTAAAGCGGGTTGCAATTCGATTGGTTTCCAATTTTCAAAGTTTGACCATTCTTCTTTTGTAGGGATCTTTTCTGGAATTTCGGGGTGTAATATTTCAGCCACTTCGCCATCAAGAGAGGAGCCCACTAAATGGGTGTTCATATCTTTTGTGCACCTAACCGCGCAAACAATCTCGGTTTGAATGTCAATGGTATTTCGAATCGACTGTTTACAAATTCTTTGGATGATATTGTCGGTGAATTGACGCAGGTTCTCATGTTGGTTTGAAAGAACTCTATCGGGTTTAGATGATAGAAAAAGAATACGTTCAATATTGGGTGCTATTAATCTGCGTAAGAAGCCATTTTCACCATAGCTATAACAATCGATGATACGACTGAAAGCAACCATCATATCTTCAAAATTATTGGCGCCATTGCTGAGTGCTTTTAATGAATCAATTAAAACCACCTGTCTATCGACACTTTTAAAGTAGTCGATAAAAAATGGATTAACGACGCTTTTAAGATATTCTTTATAGCGCCCAAGCAGCACTTTATAGATACTCGATTTATCCGCGTTTTTTAATTCTTTTGCTGAATAATTGCGAATATTCATTAACGGAAAAAATGCTTCAAATGAGTCATTTTCAGCCGGCAGTAATACATGCCCTGGTTGTAACAGCGTCATATTGGCTTCTTTACAAGCGACTAGAAACGCCTTATATCGTTCATATAAATCATTGATCTGAGTTTCTGTCAGTACATCGAAGGGGCTTATAGCCTTGAGATCATCCAACAACTCCCCTATTAGTTCCTTACGTTCAGTCAGCTGAAAGGTTTCCGTTATATCAATACACCAAGACGGGTAATCCAAACCGAGAAGTGGAAGGTCTAATAACCACTCTCCTGGGTAATCACGAATTTCAACACGCAGGGTTGTTTGTTCTCCGATAACGGACTTTATAAAAGAGTCACGCTTATAAACAATTTCAAGGATACAACCGCTCAGTGAAGAAGTGGGTTCTGGCCACTTAGGCGGGTCACTGGACAATGCATCAATCCCTGCATCGTAGTCAAATAATTTAAGTCCAGGTATTGGCAATAGGTTGATTTCAATAATCTTATCGTCACGGGCGGGTGAGAAGCCGCCTAACATTGCTTCATTAGAGAATTTCAGCTGATGGATCAGACTAGTAATGAATGTTGATTTACCACTACCGCTAAACCCTGTAACGCCAATGCATACATGCTTATCAACGGCTTTATTTGCCAGTTTTGTTGTTTGACTTGTTATCGCATCAAATAGGTCAGCAACCTCTTCCCCTGCCGCAATGATTTTTTCTTTAATATCCATATTTATAACACCTGGTTACTGACTATTATGATCATAGCTTCATATTCAACCTTGTTTTATTCGCACTACTTTCATTACTTCAAAGTCCATGCCAGCGACTGTTTCTTGTTCAGGGTAATAGGTCATATTCACTCTCGCTCCTTTTAAGCTTTGGTAGTGACCTTTGCGCTTGAATTTAAAAGGTACGTAACAGCCTTCTACCATGATGGTATGTAAAATCCAATCACCCTGCTCCCGTTGAACATGAGAGACAACCTTCATTAGCTCCGTATGCGTAAGGCTGTCGTGCTTTTTTAGTAGTTTTTTGGGGTCTGATTGCATATCTTATTAATTAACCACTAACCTCTTTCCAACAAACTTCTTAAATCAATAATCGCCGCATTAGCTCGAGATATGTAATTAGCCATGACCAGTGAATAATTTGCCGTTAGACCAAAACCACGACCATTGAGGATCATTGGTGAAAATACCGGCTCTTGCGTAACCTCAAGCTCACGTATAATTTGATTGACTGATGGCATAGCATTCTTTTTATTCAGAACGTCCTTAAAATCGGCCTCAATGCCTTTCAACTGGTGCAATAAAGCCCATGTAGTGCCTCGTGCTTCATAAAACACATCATCAATTTTGCTCCAGCTTGTTTTAACGGCCAAGACCTTCAGTGATTCAGTTGATTGTTGTGCAGAACCATCGCCAGCTAAGTCTGTATTACTCCTTACAGAGCCAACACTGGCGGATAATCGTTGCGATAAAGAACCGAGTCTTTTTTCGACAATAACTAGGTAATTAACCAGGTTATCTGCCCTTGCAAAAAATTGAGCATTTTGATTCGTCGTATCACCGAGTGACGCGTTATATGTTTTAAGTCGTTCAATTCCTACTTCATATTCACCTTCTGATGACGGGATAATCCACGCATCATTTTGGAAGTTAAATTGCGGCTCAGCTGTGGCTAGTTCCTTATTTTCAACAGACTGTGATTGCGATCTTGAAAAGTGATTTCTAAGGGCAGCAGAACCATCTCTAAGCATGACTAAGGCGCCGAACTCCCAATTTGGAATGTTATCCATCAATACAGAAGGAGGAATAACGTCATTAGAAAGGTAACCACCTCTTTTATTGAGTAGTGTTTCACCTGTCTTAATTAAAGACTCAGTAAAGGCTTGGCCAACTACCTGCCCTTCCCTACTAACGGTAAAGGCATCTGGTTCGGTATCCCAATAGAACATCAGCCCTATCGTTACTACAAGCAATGTAATAATTGAATAAATAAAAACCCGTAATCCAAGTCCTAATGATTTAATTGACTCAGATGGTTTAAATAAGCCCCGAAAAAAGTTTAATTTACCCACAAACCATTGTTTGTTCGTCGAAGAGTCCATGTTTTTCCTATTATTTGGTTAAGTCAAAAGTCTTAAATATATTAAAACTCGTAGTGTATGGAGCAAATTGATTTTATTTGCCATCCTTGGTTCATATTGTACTTGTAATGACGAAGAAAATTACCTTGAAGATGATGCCAAATGTATTACGCGCTTTACTAATTAAATTTATGCGATTACAACCGAGTTGCTAATTGTATTATTACTGAAACAACAATGCATAAAATCCAAAATGATAATTTTATTTTAGTTTTCTCATGTAAATACAGCACTCTAAAAGCACCAATAATACCAATCAGCGCGACAGGATAAGAGAGTATAACGAGCAGTATTAATAAACTGTTATTCGAATCTAAGTGGTCAACTGAGTAGAATCCAAAGCAAGTAACTGTTGGGAGTGCAACAATGATGATAAGTTTAATTAACCACTCAGGAAGACGTAGCTCATTCATCGATTTAGCGCCCTGACTACAGTATTAATAATGCTCACGATTTTAGTTAATCAGAAAGGTAATAAGCAACAGTTGATACGACCCTTACTTTCTTGATATGCGGGTTGTTCTTATCTCTGGCACTAATACTAAATTGCCCTTGAGATGCTGATTTTATCTTACCTAATGTACTTTTAGAATCGGAAGCAAACTTCTCTGCAACCTCTCGTGCCTTCCGCGTTGCCTCTTCAATCATTCCTGGCTTCACTTCGTTTAGGCGGATAAATATATAGTCAGTTTTAGTATTGTAATTATCTCCTGTAAATACGATTCCTTGTTTGCCTAAGTCCGACATTGTTCCTTTAACACCACGCACAACGTCAATCTTTTTGGAGTAAACCGTGACAGTTTGGGAGGCGGTATACCTGAATATAGCTTTGGATTGATTGCCATATTGTTGTGCGGATTTATCTATGATTGCAGGCGATGAGTACGAAATTTCACTTTTATCAACACCTGCGTTTATAAGAAACGATGTTATCTTTTTGGTGCTACTGTCTATCGTCTTATATAGCTCTTCTATATCATTGTTGGCCGTGCTGAACTGAATCGGCCAAATCACAATATCTGCTTTGTATTCCCTTTCAGACAACCCTTTAACGGTAACTGTCCGCTCATATTCCTTATATTTAATCGCCGCATTACCAAGAATATAGCCGAGAGAAGATAAGGCGATAATTAAGCATACGCCAAGAATAATGGAGTTGTTTTTATTAAAGCTTGTCATGAGACTTTCCTTTTTGCATAACGTCTAGAAAACAAGTGGATGAGTTACACTTTAATTAATAATATGTTGTACAAGTAGTTTCCTTACAGATACTAAACAGTGGCTTTAACGAGACCCGTTTTCTGAATGGATACTTTCATGAGTGGACTTTGCTCCAACGGTCTTTTCGCCGAGTCAATCGCTCTTCAACTGTTTCAGCGGAATAATCTCTTGGTTCAGGGTCAAGGATATACCCTTTTACGCCCATTACTTTTGCATTAATAATTCCGTAACAAGTCTCGTCTATTTCGCAAGTGACAAATACCACTCCACAATTTTTGCATTCATGAAAAGTGGCAGTTTCGTGACCGTGCTTCACTACTTTGTGATTGTCTGCATCATTGATATGGAAGCTAAAACTAGAATCCGGCTCGCTGATATATTCTGCTTTATTTTTCTGGCAATAGTCGCAAGCGCAGACTCTACAGTTAAGCTCTACTGAGTTTCGAATCCAATCTATAGAGATATTTTTACAGCCGCACTGTAGTTTCATATTTGCTAGTCATTACTTGTTATTAACAGGAATCATAATTACCGATTCCGTTACTTCTTCACCCAGCGTCCACTCGGTAATTGAACATAACGCCCTGCAGTCGTCTTTTTAATGGCTTTTTCACCTGCCAGTTTTTCTACGACGGACAATGGTTTACCCACTTTCGCCGCAATTTGTGAGTATTTTTGTTTGCGCTTAGCATTAATATTACTCATTAGCGATTTTACGTCGGCAGACGCTGAGCCAGATGGACTGGCCAAATAACCCGAAGGTGTTTCGCCCACTAAACCTTTGTTTTTTGCGCTTTTAAGGTCAATCGCAAAACAAGCGGTTGACGCAGTGATAATTAAAACAGCTAATAGAAATTGTACGTATTTCATGATAATCCCCTTAAAATAATCCTGAGTCTTCAGACAATATCGAGTCGAGTTCTTTATCAACTTTGACCCTAATTTCATGTTCGATTTTTACATTTAGATTGATCGTTATAGGTTTGTCTGACGCTTCTACCTTTACCGTTGGGGTACACCCCGTGGTAGCGATCAGCAGCAAACAAATACTTGCTAAACTGGTTACACCGATAATTTTTTTCATACAACACCCCATCTGTTTATTGGCAATAATATTGATTGTTCGTGGCCGTCACTTTAGACCCTACAAATTCTTCTATATGTGAATCAATGCCTGACTGTAAGCGCATTGCTTCAATCGCGCCTTTCAAGCCTACGTCGATATTTAAGTTTAAGTTTATCGGGCGGCCATTGGCAACGTTTGGGTTACTACCCGAGATAGCTGACTTAAAGTAAAGCGTATCATTATCGTAAACTATTTTGCTGTTAAGCGTCGTGTAGTTGAAGTTTTCTAATACGTCTAAGGTTAGCTTAAGTTGCTCGTTAATATCGCCACTTTGGCTTAGTGGTGTGACATAACGTATTCTTCCGCCATCATTACTACGCATCGCACCATCGAGTACGCTAATTTGCCCATTAGAATACTGCAGAGGAATACGGCCCGATAGTTTTCCCGAAGTCTGTAAACCTTCCATTTCCTGGGTCTGAACCAATTCGGTTAAATCTAACTGATTCATGATTAGATCCAGTTGTATATCTTCGTTGAAATTAATGTCTTCATCTCGAACCTCTACTAATCCAGAAAATACGGACGCCTTTAGCAACGGTAGTTTAAGGTGCCAATCATTTAAACGGTCATAAATAGCGCCCTCAAGTACTATATCGTTGGCCTTTACGCCCATATTAATTTCTTTAATCGTACCGTTAAATTGAGCGTAAAGCGTATCAAACTTAACAACCTGTTTGCTGTTACTTGTTGCTAATTGTTGCAAAGGCGAGCTTAACTGAAGCTGAACCCCTTTAAATGCGCCTTTGTCATAAATACCTTGTACATCTTTAAATGAAACGTCTAGTTGACGAAACTTTGTAGTGTCGTCGTTTAACTCAACAATGATATGCCCTGCAAAGGTGCCACTTGTCATGTCGAATGGAAGTATTGATGTGTTTAGCCATTTCCTAAATGGCTTAGCGTTAGAAAAAGCTTGCTGCCAGCGCATGTCAATTAAATGTCCGTTTCGTTTATTTGGTTGCCAACTCGCATTTAGAATCGAGTCATTACATATATTGGTTAACTCTAATAAAGCCTTATTAACACTTGAACCTTCTAGCAGTAGCTTGCTTTTAACCACGACAGGCGGAATATAGTATGACTCCCCTACTAACGCCGCATTCATTGCGTCAGTCTTAGAGTGAACTGTCATTTTATTATTTTTTAAATTGGCACTAGAGTGGACGCCGAAACGTTTCATCTTGAAATCTGTAGAACTCAAATTGCTTCCATTTACTGAAAATTTAAATTTGGAAATATTGTGGGTTTTTAGGTCAACTGAAAATTGTTGCTTGGGAAGACTCAACGATACGGCCTTTGCAGCGTGCTCATTAAAACTAAATGAGTGTAAATTCAGGTGGTTATTTGATGACGTTTTTATCTTTAGTTGGCCGTGCTGAATCGCTACACGGCTGTTAATCACGGCGTTTAATGAACCGATAGATAACCCTTCGAGTGCTAGAGGATTAATAATATTAGCTAGATCAACACGGCCTTTAAGTTTAAAACTATTTGCTAATTCAGAATCACTTTTGGCTGTGACAAGGTCCATATCGGATAATTCCACATCTATCAGACGCTTATCCTTTTCAAGGTATTGAAGTGCAAATTCACCACCATTAATTGACAAACCTTCGCCCGCCTCACCCCGTAGATCATAATTAAGGATGATAGGTTTTTTTATCTTTGAAAACAGAGACCCTAGGAGATTCTCCATAGCAATATCGTCGTTTGGAAAAACAACCTGTCTTAAATTACCTTTCAGCTGTACCGCCGGTGTTTTGTTATTTAGCAAGGTTAAGTGTAACGCGCCTTTATCTAAGGAATATTTCAACGTCGCTTCAGCACTAAACTGTGTGCTCTGTTGCCTATCATCAGCAGAAATAATAGCCTTATTCAGAATCTTACTAAGGCCTGTAAATTGAATAATTTTATTTGCTGACAATACTTGTTTCGCGGGTAATGAAAACTCGGTCGAGCTGGTCAATTGATTGTCATTAATCGCGATGACCTGCCCATCTGCTATTGGGGTTCTGGGGACATTCCGTCATAATGTAACACTTATCGCTACAGCCTAGGT
>OJGT01000177.1_pt1 | contig 11607 bp, 9 predicted proteins | sample 1595031 | NCBI WGS metagenome assembly OJGT01 (sample SAMN05416857, study PRJEB24817) | seawater metagenome | isolation source: Sea water | place: Canada:Atlantic | collected 2013-11 | reverse complement strand
GGGTTATGAGCCCGACGAGCTACCAGGCTGCTCCATCCCGCGTCCGAATGACCTAAAAAATAGGTAAGCCACAATTGTTTTAATTCTATTGTAAGAACAACTTCAAAAGTATGCCCTTGAAATCGAGGCGTATAGTAAGGATAGCACCGAAATAAAGCAAGTGATTTTTTTAATTTAATATGTATTCGGCTAAATGTTACTCGTTATGTCTGAATTACAGGCTATTCAGTGCTCATTGCTCTAACAATGCTCAACTTTTGTTTATGTGTGGCTGTAGTTTGGTTATAATTGCCGCCATCTGTTCCTTCGGAACAACTTTTAGGATTAAACGATGCAAGAAATGCAAGAACACATGCAATCTTTTCTAGCCTTAACCTCTCCAGGTATTGAGGTTTTACTCGCAGATGAGATTAAAAACCTCGGTGGTGAGCTAGTAGTACAAAAACCTGAAGGCGTGTATTTCAGTGCCTCAATGGCGCAGGGTTATAAAATCAGTTTGTGGACACGTTTGGCAACACGAGTGATGTTAAAACTCGGTGAAGGCGAAGCAAAAAATAAAGATGAATTATTTAAAGCTGCAAGCTCAGTTAATTGGGGTGAACACTTTGGTAGTGAAACTACTTTTGCTATTGACTTTGTTGGTTACAGTGAAGAAATTCGCAATAGCCAATTTGGTGGTTTAACCATTAAAGATGCCATTGTTGATCAGTTTAGAGAGCAAGGATTCGAACGTCCTAATGTTGACAAAAAATCACCTCAAATCAGTTTTCAAGCACGATTACTAAGAGATCACGTTAGTATCTATTTAGATTTTTCAGGTAGAGGGTTATTTCAACGGGGCTATCGTGAGCACAGTGGTGCTGCGCCATTGAAAGAAAATTTGGCAGCAGCATTAATTACTCGTTCAGGTTGGTTAGCAGATACAAGTAAGCCGCTAGTTGATCCTATGTGTGGTTCAGGAACCATTTTAATTGAAGCCATTGCTATGGCAACTAAACAAGCACCTAGTATTTATCGTGAATCATGGGGGTTTGAATCATGGTTAAAGCATGATGACGATTTATGGTATGAGCAATTAAATAAAGCGAAAAATGATTCAGCAACAGCTTTACATGATGCTCAAAACAGTAGCTTGAAAGTTTTTGGTGTTGATATTGACCCACGCGTTATAAATACTGCACAGCAAAATGCAAGAAATGCGAATGTGCAACGCTTTATTGAATTTAAGTGTCAAAACACCAATGATATGAAAAATGCTTTCGGGCATTCAGGTACTATTTTGTTTAACCCTCCATACGGAGAACGTATAGGGGAGTTACCTGAACTTGTTGAAAACTTTGTGTTACTTGGTCAAAAACTTAAAAGTCAGTTTATAGATTGGCGCGTGGCTATATTAACAGCTAATGTCGAACTGCTTTCCATGCTTAAGCTATCAAGCTTTAAGCGTTATAAATTTAAAAATGGACCATTAGATTGTCAATTTGCTTTATATAATGTTGATTCAAAACAATTAGCAAAAGATGCGGTTAACCCTGAATCATCTTTTGCTGAAGAAGATAGCGCTTTTGCGAATCGTTTAAAGAAAAATGCTAAGTCATTAAAAGGCTGGCTCAAATCTAATCAAATTGATTGTTATCGTTTATATGATGCGGATATTCCTGAATATAACGTTGCTATTGATATTTATGCCGATTACTTGGTTATTCAAGAATATGCGGCACCTAAAACTATTGATGAGCAAAAAGCCACTAAACGCTTACAAGAAGTTATTTATTGGGCGCCAAAAGTACTCAACATCCCTACGGATAGAGTTGTTTTAAAAACTCGTGCTAAGCAAAAAGGCAAAAATCAATATCAACGTGTTGATAAATCTAAGCAGTCAATTACGGTTAATGAACACGGCGCTTTATTTAAAATTAACCTGTGGGATTACCTTGATACAGGGCTGTTTTTAGATCACCGTAAAACGAGACAAATTGTAGCTAAAAAATCAAAGAATAAAAGTTTACTAAACTTATTCTCCTACACTGGTTCGGTATCAGTACAAGCGGCTTTGCATGGCGCTGAATCTATCACAACGGTTGATATGTCTAATACCTACCTTAATTGGGCACAAGACAATTTTGCTTTAAATAAAATTAATGGTCATAAGTATCAATTTATTCAAGCTGATTGTTTAGATTGGCTGAAAAAGAATACTTCCACGTTTGATGTGATTTTTATTGATCCTCCTACGTTTTCTAATTCGAAAAGAATGGAAGACAGTTTTGATGTTCAACGTGACCATGTGGCATTAATTACTGATGCGTTAAAGTCATTAGCTAATGGTGGTGAAATATTTTTCACTAATAATAAGCGTAATTTCAAAATGGATTTTGACGCAATGGAAGCACTTGGCTTGAAAGCGCAAGCTATGTCTGACATTACGCGAGATAAAGACTTTGCTCGTAACAAGCATATTCATAATAGTTGGTCTATTACGAGAAAATAAGTAGACAACAGTTAAAGCATAATAAAGGTTAATATAGTGACAAAAGAATTTATTTTATATGGCAGTGATGGTTGTCATTTATGTGAGCAAGCACTGACTATTTGCTTAACTATATTGACCTATGACCAATTAAATCAAATTGATATTGTTGATCAATCCCATGTAGCCCATGAGACTAAAAGTTTAGTTGAACTCTATGGTGTGCATATTCCAGTATTAGAAAAACTGAGTGATGAGCTAGGTGAAAATAAAAAATTATTTTGGCCTTTTACCGCAGAGCAAGTTACCCAGTTAGTAGCGAATTAAAAGTGAGTTTAAAAAACTAATGGAATTATTAAGAATTGCCAATGGCGAATTAGCTTTTGGTACAGATAAAATTTTAGATAAAGCAGACTTAAGCGTGCAAACAGGTGAGCGCATTTGTTTGGTTGGTCGTAATGGAGCGGGTAAATCAACCTTAATGAAAGTGTTGATGGATTTGCAAAATTTAGATGATGGTCAAATATTAAAATCTAGCACGATGCAAATGGCAATGTTAGAGCAAGATCCGCCAGAGTCTTCTGATGTTAATGTGTTTGATTATGTTGCCCAAGGGGTAAAAGAAAATGCAGATCTTATTAGTTCTTATCACAGCTTAATTCATATTATTGGTGAAGATCCTAGCGAGAAGAACCTAAATAAGCTGGCCAAAGTGCAAGAAGAGCTTGAGCAAGCAAATGCTTGGCAAGATGAACAGCGTATTGAACAGGTGATGAGTACTTTATCGCTAGATGGTGATGCTAAAATATCAGACTTATCTGGTGGTTGGTTACGTAAGGTAGCGCTTGCTAAAGCCTTAGTCACAAACCCAGATATTCTTTTATTAGATGAGCCAACCAACCATTTAGATATTGCCAGCGTATTATGGTTAGAAAAATTCTTAAAAGATTTTGCGGGAACCATCATATTTATTAGTCATGATAGGGCATTTATTCGTGGCTTATCAACACGTATTTTAGACCTTGATCGCGGTCAGTTGAAAAGCTACCCCGGTGATTATGATTTATATATCGAGCAGAAGCAGCATGACTTACAAGTTGAAGAGCAACAAAATGCACTGTTTGATAAACGCCTTGCTGAAGAAGAAGTGTGGATTCGTCAAGGTATAAAAGCCCGACGTACTCGTAATGAAGGCAGAGTAAGATCGTTAGAAAAATTACGTTTAGAACGTAAAGCGCGTCGCGAGGTTCGTAATCAAAGTACCATGAATATTACCCAAGGTGATCGTTCGGGTAAATTAGTCTTTGAAGCTAAAGATGTAGTTGTTGCATTTGATGATAAGGTTATTATAAATAAGCTAAATTTACTTATTTCACGTAATGACCGTTTAGCATTAATTGGTGCTAATGGTACGGGTAAGTCAACGCTAATTAAGCTTATTATGGAAAAGCTTAAACAAACGAGTGGTGAAATGCGCTCAGGGGTAAATTTAGAAGTTGCCTATTTTGATCAACACAGAGAAGCATTAGATTTAAATAAAACGGTACAAGAAATTGTAGGTGAAGGTAAACAGGAAGTCATGGTTAATGGCCGCTCTCGTCATGTACTCGGTTATTTGCAAGATTTCCTGTTTAGCCCAAAACGAGCACGTACGCCTGTTAAAGCTTTGTCTGGTGGTGAAAAAAACCGCTTGTTATTAGCACGACTATTTTTGCGTCCAAGTAATTTATTGATTCTCGATGAGCCAACCAACGACTTAGATATTGAGACATTAGAGCTACTTGAAGAAGTAGTTGCAAATTATGCAGGAACGGTTATTTTAGTCAGCCATGATCGTGATTTTGTAAATAACTGTGTAAATACATGCCTTTATTTTGATGGTACTGGTTATATTAATCAGATCGTTGGTGGTTATGATGATGTTGATAGTTACTTGGCGTTGAAAGAAGAGCAACGTGAGCAACAAGTTACTGCTGAACAGAAAAAAGTTGCACAAAATAATAAGACAGTAACAAAGAAAAAAGAAACGGCTAAGCCGGCTAAAAAAAAGCTATCGTTTAAAGAGTCGAAAGAGCTAGAAGAGCTACCTGCACTAATTGATGATTTAGAAAATACTATTGCAGATTTGCAAGAGCAAGTTAATCAAAGTGATTTTTTTAGTAAAGATGAACAATATACAAAAAATATATTGAACCAGCTTGGCGAAAATGAGTCAAAACTCGACCTTGTATATGCAAGGTGGCAAGAGTTAGATGAACTTTAATGAATGTGGGTTGGAACGTTGTCCAACAATAAATAATAAGAGTTAAGTTGTACCATGAGCAAATTAGTAAAAAATATTCTCGCTTTAAGTGTTAGCAGTGCGCTAAGCATAGGTTATATTCAAAATGTAAATGCTGCTACTTATAAAATAAATGATCCGGGTGCGTTAAGTAATTTGAAGTACACTTATGCTCAAAAACAAAATGCATCGGGTGATATTGCTGTTTCAGGTACAGATGTTTATAACATTCCTGTGCAATTTCAGTATTTAGATGATGATGATTTTGATGACATTGAGACTTATACCACTGCTCGTTTTGAAAATGTTTATGCATTAGATGATATTCAAAACTTAGAGAGTTTAAAAGCAGGAAATCCTACTGCAAATGATTTAGCTTGGGTAACTCGTTGGTTACAAGATACTACATCAGGGAGAGGTCTTAATGTTGAGTACCAAAAAATTGGCGATACTGTTGCCATCACAAATATTGCAGGCGTTATTGCTGACTATAGTTTATGGGACGAAACATTTCAGGGAACAGATGATTTAACGCGTTCAACTGTTGATATTATTAGTGGTATCACAGATGCTGGTATTTTATATGGCACAGCAACAGCACCTTATTTACCTAGCGATATTTACATAGATTCAGATGATGAAGAGCATACTTTTTGGTTTAGAGATCATGGAATTCGAGGTTTTTACTCTTTTGATCAAGGAGAACCAATTCATCAAATAGTTCCTTTAGAAACTGAATATGTTGGTGGTCAATCTGCTATTTTAGATGTGAATGAAGCAGGTATTGCAGCTGGTTTTAGCAGTTATAAAGTAAGCCAAGCTTATATTGATGTTATTGAAGATGAGTCGGGAGGCTGTGCAGACACGAATATAGTGCCTGATCAAATGTCTTTAGAGGCATGTATTGCGCAAACAGCTCTTAATTCATCAACGGCTATTTATCATTCGATGGCGCTAAAAGTAACATTAGATGCGAACGGTAACTCTGTTGTTGAACAATTAGGCTTGTTAGTTGAACCACACGTTGATGATGAACGTCCTCATTCAAGCTATGCGTTAGCGGTAAATACTCAGGGAGTTGCTGTAGGTTATGCTAACGGTTGGGATGATGAAACGGTTACAACGCCATCTGAAAATCAAAGTAGTAACTATCAATTTGCTGTCGTTTATAAAGATGGAGAAGTTATCGATTTAACGGGTGATCACTCTGATAAAGCCAGTTCTCGTGCTTACGATATAAATGATGCAGGAATTGCGGTTGGCCATATTACTAAAGCAATAAATGGTAGAGCAATTGAAAAATTCTTTTATGTTGATACCAGTGTACCTACAGAACAAATAGAGATGATCAATCCTGATGATTTTTTTGACAGCTCTGATAGTACAGCTCGTGCGATAAACAATAATGGCTTGATTGTTGGTGAGGGCGAAATTGAAACTCAGAATGAAAGTAGCTTGAATCCTAGAAGAACAGCTGCTTTTGTATACGACATGCAAAATGACATTTTAAGTAATTTAAATGAGCTTATACCCTGTAGTGATCGTCTAAAATACAATATTCTTGAAGCACGAGGCATCACTGACGAAGGTTTGATTTCAGCTACTGCGGTTGTTGAACAAAACCGTGTTGATGCTAAAGGTGAGTTAGTGCTAGATGCTACAGGTAATCCTTTAACAGAAGATGTAGTAAGAGCTATTACTCTTGAACCTATGTTAGAAGATGGTGAAGTATGTACTGCAGAAGAAGAACAAAAAGTGGAACGTAAAGGTGCTAGTTTTGGCTTTATCACTTTGCTTATGCTTGGCTCTTTTTTTGGTTTACGCCGTAAATTTATGAAATAGTTTTATTTGCAAACTCTTCTAAAAAGCACCTTGATGGTGCTTTTTTTATTTTTGGCTCATGTAAAGCAGAATCTATTATTCTATTACTCTATTGCTATTCAAATAGACTACTTGTTAATTGTCTTATTAATCAGAGCAATAAAAAAGGCCATGAGAACTTCATGAATGGGGCGAACTATGTAGGTATATTGAATACGCAAAATAATTGGGTTCTAAAAGCTACTTTAGATTATTAATTGTTGCTCGTGAGAATATTGGAAGTGAATAAAATGCAGATACAAAAAACCCAGCAATAGCTGGGCTTATATACAACGTTTGAGAAATGACTAAAACTTAGTTGTATCAGTAAATAAACCAACTTTTAGATCTTTCGCCGTATAAATTTCACGGCCATCAACACTTACGCTACCATCAGCAAGGCCCATATATAGCTTACGCTTAATTACACGCTTAAAGTCTATTTTAAAAGTAACCTTTTTAGCCGTAGGTAAAATTTGACCCGTAAATTTAACTTCACCCACACCTAATGCACGACCTCGGCCTGGACCACCAGTCCATGCTAAGAAAAACCCAACTAACTGCCACATTGCGTCTAATCCTAAACAACCTGGCATTACTGGGTCACCTTTAAAGTGGCAATCAAAGAACCATAAGTCTGGATTAATATCTAATTCAGCAATGATATAACCTTTACCGTGATCTCCACCTTCTTCGGTGATAGTCAGTATGCGATCCATCATTAACATGTTATCTGAAGGAAGTTGAGAGTTTCCTTCACCAAACATTTCGCCAGTACCTGCTTTGATTAAATCTTCTTTGCTGTATGAATTCTGTTGTGCCATTGCCATAACTGTATTGCCCATTAAAATTAAGCTGATAAAACATTTTATTAAAAATCACCGTGATAGCGGTCTAATAAAAATCTTCTGATAAATATCTACGTCGCTACTTTAGCGAACACTTGTACACTAAACAACTCCGAACAGTGAAAAAATGTATAATTTAATGATAAAAGTTAAAAAAATATATTGTGAGTATCACTAAAGAGCGTATTGCAAAATTAAACTGTCAGAGTAACATGAGTATAATAGCAAGTAGGCACTAGACTAAATGCACTGAGAATAAGATGGATGAACAGATAAAACAGAAAAAAATGGCCATGACAAACGCCGAAAAGCAAAAAAAATATCGTGAGCGCCAAAAAGAACGTGGTAAGCAAGAGATGCGTGGTTATTTATCACCAGAAGCAAAGGTATGCTATCAATTGATTTCAGAGCAAACAAACTGGTCTGATAGTGTGATTTTAAGTAACGCGGTGCGTTTAACTTATGCAGCTTATAAAAATGGTCAAATAGGGCTATTAAATAGCTGGTTAAAAAATAATGAATTATAGTAGATAGTTTTGTTATCGCGGAAAAGCATTGAATAACACACGCTTTCCTTATATTCTTCAACCCATTGAAATTATATAAAAATTTCACTTTATCTTTGTTAAAGGCAATTTAAGGCAAATTATATTGATACATATATTATTAGTTGATGATCATGAATTAGTTCGCACAGGCATTAGAAAAATATTGACTGAAGTGAAAGGTTTTAAGGTTATTGATGAATGTGAAACAGGCGAAGAAGCGATAAAGTTTTGTCGTCATACCGAACCTGATGTCATTTTAATGGACATGGATATGCCAGGCATGGGTGGTTTAGAGGCAACTAAAAAGATTTTACGTTTTACTCCGGATGCTAAAGTTATTGTACTTACGGTGCATACCGAAGAGCCATTTCCTACTAAGGTTATGCAAATAGGTGCGGCAGGTTATTTGACAAAAGGTACTGCACCAAATGAAATGGTTAATGCAATAAGAGCAGTAAATAGCGGTCAGCGTTATTTACCTGCAAAAATAGCCCAACAAATGGCACTTAGTCAGTTTAATTCAGCAGATGAAAGTCCATTAAATGTGTTGTCAGACAGAGAACTGCAAATCATGCAAATGATTACTCGTGGTGAAAAAGTACCTGATATTTCTGAAAACTTACATTTAAGTACTAAAACGATAAATAGTTACCGTTATCGTATGTTTGAAAAATTAGGCGTAAGTAATGATGTTGAATTAACTCATTTGGCTATCCGTCACGGTATGATTAATACAGAAAAGTTATAATTTTGTCAGGCACTAATAATACTGAATCCCTTTCAAGTTTTGACCATGACGCTTTTTTAAAAGCAGTTACTGAACAAGCTGGCGTATATCGCATGTATAACCATGAGCAAACGGTTATATATGTTGGTAAGGCTAAACAACTTAAAAAGCGCCTTGCGAGTTATTTTCGTGCAGATGTTAGCTCAGTTAAAACTCAAGCATTGGTAAAACAAATTTGTGCTATTGATGTAACTGTCACCCATACAGAAGGGGAGGCGTTGATTCTTGAAAATAACTATATTAAAAAATATCAGCCTAAATATAATATTTTATTACGAGATGATAAAACATACCCTTACTTGTTAATCACGGATCATAAACATCCTAAACTAGGTTTACATCGCGGTGGTAAACGTATTAAAGGCGATTATTTTGGTCCTTATCCTAGCGTAGGAGCTGTGTGGGAAAGCTTACGTTTGATGCAAAAAATTTTTCCTATCCGTCAATGTGAAGACAGTTACTATAGAGCAAGGTCTCGTCCTTGCTTACAACATCAATTAGGACGCTGCTTAGCTCCATGTGTTGATGAGGTTTCAGTTGAAGACTATGAACAACAAGTAGCGCTGGCAAAATTATTTCTTAAGGGGAAGAGTTCAATAGTAATAGAGCAATTAGTTAGCCGCATGGAGGCAGCAAGCGCTCAATTAGATTTTGAAATAGCGGCTAAATATCGTGATCAAATTACCACACTGCGTAAAGTTCAGCAGCAACAGTATGTAAGTGGCATTGCTGCTGAAATGGATGTTATTGGTTTATATCGCATAAAATCTCAAGCTTGTGTTCATTTATTGATGATTCGAGATCATAAAATACTAGGTAGCAAAAGCTATTTTCCAGTGGTACCCAATGAAACCAGCGATGAAGAAATTATTCAAGCATTCATTGGTCAGCATTATCTAGGGAGTTCTTTAGGTGAAGGTATCAGTGAAGGTAATATTCCTAAAGAAATTGTTATTTCATATACCTTTGAGCAAGTAAATGATCTTGCATCTTTATTAGCAAAACAGGCTGAGCATGATGTTAAAATTTCAACTAATAGTCGTTCAGAGCGAAAACAATATTTAAAACTTGCTGCAACTAATGCTCAGGCAGCTTTAATTACTCGTAATAGCCACAAAGAGTCTATGCAAGCGCGTTTTGTTGCTTTGAATGAAGTGTTTGAACTCTCGAACGGTATTCATCGTATTGAGTGTTTTGATATTAGCCATACGATGGGACAACAAACCATTGCTTCTAATGTGGTTTTTAATCAAGAAGGGCCGCTCAAGTCTGATTACCGTCGCTATAATGTTTATGGCATTACGCCAGGGGATGATTATGCTGCAATGGCTTTTGCATTAAATAAACGTTACGGAAAGCTTACAACGAAAAATATAGAGTCATTAAAAAAACTTCCTGATATTGTATTTATTGATGGCGGTAAAGGTCAGTTAGCAAAAGCGGAAGAATTTTTTGCTGATTTAACTGCTAAGCAAGGTTTAGATAGAATACCTTTACTTGTCGGTGTAGCTAAAGGGGAGTCAAGAAAACCAGGACTTGAAACACTCATTTTAGCCGGCTCTCATCAACTCATATCACTGCCGGCAACATCGCCAGCATTACACTTAGTACAACATATTCGCGATGAGTCACATCGTTTTGCTATTACAGGCCATAGAGCCAAAAGACAAAAAGTGAGTAAAAAATCAATTCTTGAAAATATTGAAGGGATTGGCGCTAAAAAACGGCAAGCGTTATTAACTTATTTGGGTGGAATGCAAGAAGTAAAAAATGCTGATCTTAGTGAATTAGAGAAAGTTCCGGGCATTAGTAAAACGTTGGCAAAAAATATTTATGATGTTTTGCATGATAAGTAACTATATCTAGTTACCCAACCTGTGTAGAATAAAATGTAAATGCTTAATATCAAGCTTGTAGTAAAAGTAAGAGACTATGTGGACATTACCTAATCGAATAACTTTATTTCGGATCATCTTGATCCCCATTTTTCTGATTGTTTATTATTTACCGCTTTCATGGAGCCACTTTGGCGCATTTGCTGTATTTTGGTTGGCAGCTGTAAGTGATGCATTAGATGGCTATCTTGCGAGGAAGCTAAATCAATCATCTGCATTTGGTGCATTTATTGATCCCGTAGCTGATAAGTTAATGGTGGTTGCTGCATTAGTTATGATAGTGCACGACTATCAAACTTGGTTAGTGGCTATTCCTGCTATCATTATGATTTCTCGCGAAGTATTTATAAGTGCTTTAAGAGAGTTTATGTCTTCTCGGGGTAAACGAGATGTTATCGCCGTATCTAACATGGGTAAGTTTAAAACCGCGGCACAAATGCTAAGTATTATGGGTCTGATATGGCGACCTGATTATGATATACCACTAATTTTTTTTAATTTTCCTCATATTATTTTAAATTATGCCTCTTATGGACTGTATTTTATTGCCACTGTATTAACTGTTACTACCTTAGTTGATTATTTCAAGGCAGCATGGCCAGAATTAAAAGCAAATACGTAGCGGATAAAATAAATAAAGCTAAAAATAATAGTGTTTAGCTATAAAAATAGAGAGTAATGAATACATAAAGTAAAAAAAAGCATCAAATTAGCTGCTTTTTGAGCAGTCGAAATAAAAAAGGAATTTAATAGTTGACTGTTATCAAATACGCTGTAGAATGCGTTTTCGTTGACAGGGAGTCAGCAAATAAAGCAACTAAATAGAGTAATCTAGTTAGTGGTTTTAAAAGTACAAAGTTATTAAGCGGCTGTAGCTCAGCTGGTAGAGCATCACGTTGCCAACGTGAATGTCACGAG
>OJGT01000176.1_pt1 | contig 11618 bp, 15 predicted proteins | sample 1595031 | NCBI WGS metagenome assembly OJGT01 (sample SAMN05416857, study PRJEB24817) | seawater metagenome | isolation source: Sea water | place: Canada:Atlantic | collected 2013-11 | reverse complement strand
ACGAGATTCCTCTACGTCTCGTGGGCTCGGAGATGTGTATAAGAGACAGCCTGAAAATATAGCTATTAAATTAAGAAACTATTGCGAACTAAAAGGATTAGAAGCGCAAGCCGCTTTAACAAAAAGCCCGTTAGTGATCACCGAACAAGAAGCACAAATAATTGATCAGCGTGTCAAGTTTGATGTGGTTGAATTATTACAACGCAGATACAGAAGAAAATCTCAGCGTTTAGAGTTTAGTGATCTGCCAGAACACGCACAAACCGTTATTGCCTCAGTAGCATTTCAATACGGTGATTTAGCTAAACGTTGCCCAGCCTTTTGGCACTTTGCCACTACGCAAAATTGGACTGCAATGCTAGATGAATTACGAAACTTTGGTGACAGATACACCACCAGACGAGTAAAAGAAGCGAATTATTTTTTAAATAGCCTAATGAGTAAATAAGATGAGTTGGTTCTCAAAAGTTAAAGTACCTAATCCTATTGAAGCTATTGGCAAAGCAGCAGATTCGTTGTTCACCTCAGATGAAGAACGAAAAAAGCTAGATAACGACTTGGCCGAAATAGAACAAAAACCACATTTAATGCAAGCACTTGCCAATGTAACAAGTGCTAATCACCGCAGCCGTTTTGTTGCGGGTGGTCGGCCTGCCTTGTTATGGGTTGCGGCCATGGGCTTATTTGTGTTTTTTCCCGTTAAGTTTGCCATTGGCACTTATATTTGGGCAAAAGCCTGTTTAGCGAAAAACGTTATTTTAGTGTTCCCTTTTACAGGTGACAACATAATGGAACTGGTTGGCATGTTATTAGGTTTAGCCACATTACGCACCATAGAAAAAGCAAAAGGATTATCTAAATAATGGATATAGATTTAAAAACAGTCGTTGCGATTCTTGGCTTGGTTTTAAGCGTAATTGTACCGTTAGTAGCCTACTTAAATAGTGTGGCCACCAAAGCCCGTAACGAAATTAGCGACCATAAAACCCATGTTGCCGAAACGTATGCCACCAAAGATGACGTAAAAGATTTAGGCGACAGGGTAGAACGACAAATGAAGTCAGGGTTTGAAAACTTAAAGCTATTTTTAACCAATAGACGTAGTGATCCATAAATAATTTATTAAACAAACGAAAAGGTAGGGGTACACCATGAAAAACTTAATCACATTACTTATTGCAGGCCTTGAATACAAATTTAACGTAGCCGTGCAAGACCACAGCGACTTTATAGACAGTGCAGCCCGTGGCGAATCTATGTCGGCAGCTGCTCATAATTTTGTTATGCGTACCGTTAATACAGAAAGCAAAGAAGAGCTTAAAAAACTTTTAAAAGAATCACCGGGTTGTGAAATACAAATGGCCGCAATGGTTAAAGGTGAGTTTTCACCCGTGTTGGAAATGTCAGTAAAAAAATAGAAGCGCTGATCGAATCAATTGACAACAACGGCTTTGAGCAATTACTCATTTTAAGGCGTCATTTACTACCCAGTGAAAATGACACTGAAACCAGTTTAGCCAGAGCCGCATGGTTGATGAAAAGACAGCGAGAAGACTTAGAAAACATTGTTACCAATGCAGTAAGCAAAGCCTTTAATGGCTAAGCAACTATAGAAAAATAGCAGGAACTAACCACATGCTACCTAAACAACTCATGTTTACCGTTGGATTGATAGACCAAATAACTAAGCCTATTGCTAAAATAAGCCAACAGTTTAATGGGTTATCAAACAACTACCAAACAGGCACCATAAAAATGGCGTCGGGTGTTGCAGGTATGGCAGCAAGTGGTTACGCATTAACTAACGCATTACAACCAGCCATTGAAATGGACCGCGCATTAGGTGAGGTTAAATCGCTTGGTGTGCGTGATTCAGCCTTAAAAAAATTATCTGATACTTCATACGACTTTGCCTTGAAATACGGGCAATCATCTACCGAATTTATTAAATCAAGTTACGACATTCAATCAGCCATTGGCGGGTTGAATGATGCCGACTTATCCGCGTTTACCTTATCGTCAAACGTATTAGCAACCGCCACTAAAGCCGATGCTGCAACCATTACCGATTACATGGGCTCTATGTATGGCATATTTCAAAAACAAGCCAATGGTATGGGTAAAAGTAATTGGGTTGAACAAGTTACAGGCATGACAGCAACCGCTGTACAAATGTTTAAAACCACCGGATCTAAAATGTCTAGTGCATTTACCTCAATTGGGGCAGAGGCAACCGAAGCAGGTATTGGCATGAACGAGCAAATGGGTATTTTAGGAACATTACAAGCCACCATGTCAGGCAGCGAGGCGGGAACAAAATATAAAGCATTTTTAGCCGGAGTGGGTAAAGCACAAAAACAATTAGGGTTAGAGTTTGTTAATGCACAAGGTGAAATGCTACCTATGGTAGACATACTTACTAAAATTAAAAGTAAGTATGGCGACACATTAAACGTGGCAGAGGGTGACGAACTAGCCAAAGCCTTTGGCTCAAAAGAAGCCGTAGCAACAGTTAAGCTATTAATGGGTGATATCGATGGTTTAGGTGGCTCTATAAAAAAACTTGGCAAAGTTAAGGGCATGGAACAAGCCGAGAAAATGGCCGCAGCCATGACCGACCAAAGTCAACGATTAGGACAAAGCTGGTTTGTTATTCGTGCTGCTTTTGGTAGTGCCATATTACCGGCTTTTAATAACTTTGTTGGGCTTCTTGCTGATGTTGGCCGAGGGGTAATGGAATTTACCGAAACCTACCCTAACTTAACAAAATGGCTTGGTTATACCGCTATTGCTGTTTTAGGGCTAGTTGCTGCGGGTGGTTTATTCAACGTAATAATGGGCGCAGGGAAAATGGCCTCAGTTGCTTGGGGCGTTGGCACAATGGCTGCGAGCGGCATTGCCACAGCATTTACCTCAGGACTAACCTTTTTACGTGGCGCTATGCTTGCCGTAAATATTGCCATGTATGCAAACCCAATAGGGCTAATTGTGGCTGGTATTGCTGCCGCAGTAGTTGCTGTTGGTGCATTAATTTATTACTGGGATGACTTAAAAGCCACCATGGGCGAATGGGGATGGATTAAATATATATCAGGCGCTTTTAGCGAAGTATGGAAAGAAGTTAAAAGCCTTTTTACCGATGCTTTAAACTGGATTGCTGAAAAATTAAATATGATACCGGGTGTTGATATTGAACTTATCCCCGTTATGCCTGAAATATTACCAAGTAATGTTGAACCACTTATGCCAACAGTATTGGCACCACAACAACAAACAATGCCTGAAATATTACCAAGTAATGTTGTGCCAATAGTACCAAAGCAGCTAGCAACTTATCAACAACCTATGGTTGAAAGATTACCAGTACAAAACAAAAACACAGCAGTACCTAGCGTACAAGCAATAGCACCAATTAAAAGCCGTGTTGAAACAGGTGGTATAACTCAACAAATATCAAACGCTAATCAACAAAAATCAACGTCTATTGGCAATGTAAATGTTTACCCAGCTAAAGGGGATACTAACTTTGTTGAACAATTAGAGATGTATGGATAATGGCTAAATATATTGATTTACACATTAACAACGGTGATGTGGTACTTGATGCAGGTAATAACCCTACGTTCTTAACCGACCGTGAAGTTATTGCTCAAGACATAGTGCACGCAATCATTGAAACAGGACTTGCTAATTTATTAATAAGTGATCGAGGCACTGGCGTAAATGATGACACTAAAACGCGTATTAAATTATTAGTTGAAGATGATGTACGTATTATGCCAGGTACGGTAATAGTGCAAGAAAATGACATTAAAAAAGGTGAATGGTGGGTAACAGCACAAACACTGGATTTTGGCAAAATTTCTTCAAAAATTAATTCTGCAGTATAGATAAGGTTAGCTATGTTAGACGAAACACCAACAATAGATTTTAAACGCATTGTAGAAAATGCGGGTATTCCTACCACCGAAGATGGCTGGATAAATCTATTTAAAAAAGATGTTGAAAGCGAGGGCGTTATAATTGCTAACGACTCACCGTACTCACCTTTTTGGCGTTTAATCACTATCATTGTGGCTAAACCAGCTACATTTATTATTAACAAATTACTCATAGAGAAAATGTTACCTAACATGTTTTTACAAACCGCAACCGATGATGAGTTTGTAGAAGCAAAAGCATGGGAACACGACTTAATCAGAAAGTCAGAACAGTTCGCTAAAGGTCACGTTATTTTTAATCGCGCTGCTAGTATTGGTCCTAGTCTATTAATCAGTGCAGGTACGGTAATACAGTCAGACAACATTAAAGGTAAAGCCTACCGAGTAATTACCTCAGTTGATGTTATTTTGAATGAAAACCAAAAAAGCATACCAGTGCCAGTGATTGCAGAAAATGCAGGAGAAAATTACAACCTTGGCGAAGGTTACTACCATATTTTACCTAAAGCCGTAACAGGTATTGGCAGTGTAAGTAATACAGCAGATTGGTTAACTGAGTTAGGTGCTGATGCTGAAACAAATGCCGAATTAAAACTGCGCACTCGTAACGCTTTTACCGCTGCAGCTCCTTGGCACATTGATGCAGTATACACTGCAATATTAACTAAACAGTCAGGGTTAAACACTAATAACATTTTTTTTGAACATGGTGCACCACGTGGCCCCGGTACTGCAAATGCGTATATTTTACTTGATGTAGGCGAACCCTCAGCAGAACTAATTACCGACTTAAATAATTATGTAAACGATAAGGGCTTTCATGGCCACGGTGATGGCTTACAAGTATTTGCGATAACAAATACAAATCATGATATTAGCGTCACTATTTATCCTCATGAAAACTTATTAACAAGTGAAGTGTCAATATTACTAAATGGTATTGAAGACTTTATTCGTTGCGCTTTTCGTGAAAACAATAACTTTACGGCCACAAAAACGGCACCTGCAAGTCGTTTTAGCTTTAGCCGTTTAGGGCAAGAATTACATAAGCAATTTGAAGGTATTGACTCAATAAGTTGGGCGCAGGGTGACATTAATAGTGCTAACAATGTACCGCGTTTAAATAATTTAGCCATTATAAATGGAAACGACTAATGACTTTGAACGAGTGGGATTTATTAACCAAACTGCCTTATTGGTTAGCCAAACCTGACAGTAAATTAGATAAGTTAAGAAAAGGTGTTGTAGCTTTTTGGATGCGTGTTAGCGAGCTATTAACATGGCCAAGTAAACAGCTTGACCCAATGACGGCTGAACTTCAAATAGTGCATTTATTAGCGTGGGAGCGAGACATTGAACAAATACCGCAAGAAACCGAACAGTTATACCGCACACGCGTAAAGTACGCTTTAAAATTTGCTAAAGGTGCAGGCAGTAAAGAGGGTTGGCATTTCATGTTTAAAAAGCTTGGCATACCTAAGATTAGTATTGACGAGCGCATGAACAATGCCGATTGGGATGTTATCAGATTGCAGTTACTTGACTCTGATCTTGCTGACTCCCCCAAATTAATAGAAAACATCATTAAGCAATACGGTAGAACATGCCGACGTTATGAGTTTGCAACGAGTAACACAACCCATACAAATGTAGCCGTAGGGTTTTGTAATGTAGTTTGGCAAAGTCATCACATTAAAAACTAATTGGAATTAAACGCATGACAACAAAAACCGCCATATTAACTAATGCAGGCCGAGCGTATTTAGCGGATAAAACACTAACAGGTGAGCCCATTAGCATTACTAAAATAGTTATTGCTAATGTACCCAATGTTAATGAATTAACTGAACGTGATGAAAACTCTTTAATACCTGCTAATGAGCATATTGTTTTCGATTCGTCGCAGCATTTAAACGGTTTAATTAAAGGCTCCATTGATGAAAACACCATAGCATTTGGTTGCGTGCTAGACCAAAACGAAGGTGATTATTATTACAACTGGATAGGTGTAGTTACCTCAGACAATACCTTATTAGCACTAGATTATATTCCTAGTATTAAAAAAGAGCAGGGTGCTAACAACGTACACAACCGCAGTATGGTTTTAACGTGGCCTAATGCTAAAGCTCTTAGTGAAATAGTAATACAAGCAAGTAGTTGGATGTTTGACAACAGTATACAGCTAGATGCTATACAACGGGCGCTAATGATTAATTCTACAGCGCAAATAAATAATATGTATCGCACATTAAGAAACATGTTTGCGGTAAGCGATTTTGAAAACATGAGCAAGGACTTTAAGTAATGACACAAACTATTGAGCAAATAAATAGCGAACTGGTTGCCGCGTGTAATCAATTAACCTCGGCAGTTGAAAATAAGATGGATGAAATTAACGCATCTTTAGGTGAAATGAATAGTAAGGCTTCAGCTGCAATATTACCTTTAGGTAATAATAAAGACACTTATTATGTTGATGCTGTAGCAGGTGACGACAACAATAGTGGAGTTAACACATTAAACCCGTTTAAGACGTTAGATCATGCTATAGATATAGCATCGGCACCTGAGATGCGTGGTAAGCGTATATCTATATATGTTGAAGGTGGTAGCGATTACCATATATCAAGGACACATGATATTTATTATCGTGATTTGTATATATCTGCTAGACAATCATACGATAGGTTTAATTTATATGTTGAAGCAAAAATAGATAATGAAAACTTTGCTTGTTATGGGGTAGGTTTGTTTCAAAGCTTATTAGGTGTGGCAAATGCAAATATTTATCTTCCTTTGTTTTCTGATATAAACGGGCATGATGGACAATTAAACCATTTAAATTCTGGTCTTATTCGAACAACAAACTCAACAAGAGTACTTTATGTTGCTTCTTGCGCTATTTATTCTGGAGACCAACCACTTATCATACCTGCCGATGGTGATGTTACGTCAATTGCTCTTAATAGTGTCACAATTGGTCGGCGTGCAGGGGCAACAATCTCACCAATAGTTCTTAAAAATAACAATCCAATTACTTTAAATTTAAAAAACATATCATTAAATGATGGCTTACTCGTGAAAGAGGGGAGTTTGATTACAGGTGTTAAATTTCAATCAGGCATTCCTTTAAATGTAAAAGTAAACACAACAATAGCGGAGGCTAATTAAATGATTACACTAGAATATAAAGGCAAACAATTAGTTAACTTTACAAAAAAAGAACTTAAAGACAGTGGTGTGCCTGATGAAATAATTAATCAAGCGATGATTGAAGAAAAGTGGTCTCAGATTAAAGTAAAACGTGAAAAACTATTATTCTCAACTGATTATACACAATTTGATGATAGCCCATTAACCATAGAAAAAAAGGCTGACTTTGCAATTTATCGACAAGCATTGCGAGATTTACCACAGAATTATAGTAATGCTGATGACATTGATTGGCCGCAAATGCCGCAAATTTAGTTGACCAAATATGAGCCACATTACAGCAAGTGAAAATTGGTTGTTTGAAATCAAAGAAGTTAGGGCAATTAAAACTGACGCATACGGTAAACCGTATAGCGCTATTGCAGACATAACTATTGTTGATGGTGATGTTCATGTAGAAGGACTGCTGTCTAAACATAAAAACGGAGGTAGAAGAGATTTAAAAGAAATCGAAAACTACATAAAAAAACTTGGTTTTAAAGAGTACTTCTATACACGATATAAAAATGGTTTGAAAATAAAGAAAAAAAAGAAATTAGTAGAGTGTTAGTAACATGCTTAATTTAAATACGCAAAAGATCAACCTTAAATCACTTAAAATTACAGCAAGCCAAGTGCTTGCTAGTGAAGATGCAAGCGGGGTAAGTTCAAGTACTGACGTAGCTGAAACAGGCATTAAAGCAAAGTTACTTACAGTAACGGGGTATGTCCAATTTAAAAATAATGATCACTTATCGCAGTTATTTGAATTAGCAGAAGCAACCAAGGACGGTGCACGCACTATTTATCGCATTAGTAATCATACAGCCAGTGCCTTAGGCATTAAGCAAGTAAGGTTTAGCAGTAAAATAGAAGCAGCAGAACAAGAGCAAACAAGGCAGTGGCGCATTAGTTTTTCATTAGCTGAATATCGTTCAGTACCACAAAAAGTTGAAGAACGGCAACCAGAGCAAGCGGCTAATGTTCAAGGTGATAAAGAGGTAAGTGGTGATCCTGAGTTTTCCTATGCAAATATTGAACAAAGCCTAGAAGAAAAATTTAGCCTGTTGAGAAGTACATAATGACTAATGCCAATGCTCGCTTTATTGCCCGTGCGTATGTTAACAATGAAAAAACTGACATTGAAAAGCACTGGATAGTTTTGCAATCAACAGTACCAGGTACTTGCCAACTTAGCGTTAACACTAAAGTGAAAAAACTATCTCAAGTCGCTGTTGATTTAGGCTGGGGAAATATGATTGACCGTGTTTTTTTTGGTTATGTTGAGCGCATTATGCCAACTAACAAAGGTTGGAGTACTTTGTTTTGTCGTGAATTTTCAGCAGCACTAAAATTTAATTTTAGCATTATGTTAAGGCATCCAACATTACAGCATGTATTGGCTGAGCTAACAAAACAAAGTGGTGTTGAATTTGTTATACCCAATAAAGCGTATGCACAAACGGCCATACCTTGTTTTTATTGTGATAGTTCAGGCTATGCAATGTTGGATAATATTGGTAGAGCTTATCAAATTAAAGATTTTATATGGCAACAACAAGGTAATGGCAAAGTATTTGTTGGTAGTTATGCTGATTGTTTTTGGCAAGGTAAAAATATTGAAATACCAAATGGGATGATGACAGAGCATCAAGCAGGAAAAATAGCAACAATGCCAGCTGCCCCGATGATTAGACCCAATGTAATGGCTAATGGTGAACGGATTGAAAAAATAGAGTTTAAAGAAACAAACATGACGATAAGTTGGTAGTTATGCAAAAAGTAATAAAAAGTATTGTTATGCGTGTTTTTCCTGAGCTAACCGCACAATTGCATTTGCCCCGTTGGGGAAAAGTAGTTGCCTTACCAGAATTACCAACACAAGAAGGAGAACGGGCAAGTGATCCGTTTTACCCACGCTATGCGGTTGATGTTCAATTGCTTGATGAAAACGGCACCGCAACAAAATCAAAAGTACTACAAGCAGTACCATTACCATTACCCGGTGCCGGAAATAAAGCCGGAAGATTAGAGCCACCGGCTATTAATTCAATTGTTGAAATTGGTTTTGCTTATGGCAGACCAGATAAACCTTTTATTAGAACAGTTCTACCGTTTGGTTGGGATTTACCTGCAATAAAAAAAGGCGAAAGCCGGGTACAAACGCGAGAAGGTGTTTATCAACATATTGATGACACAGGTAACTTTGAAAACAAAACCGATGAGTCAATGAAAAGCATTATTGGCAAATTAGCAGAATTACAATGTGATGTTAGAACCGTAATGGCCAGTACTAAGCAATCGTATAAAAGCCCAAAAACATGGATTGGATCAGATGAAGAAAACGTACTTAATTTGCTATCTGAGCTTATGACAACGGTAATACAACTTGCTAATACCTGTGCAAGCCATAAGCATTCTGGAGTAAGAGCAGGCTCAAGTACTACAGCTGAGCCAGATGTTGCAAATACATTCACAAATAAAGGCAATGACGTAACAGCACAACAAGAACGGTTAGACCAAATAACGTTGTAGAAATAATAAATTATGGGAATAAAAATGAATTTATCTAAATTTGATACCTTAGCATTGGCGCATGCAGAGCCATTTATAGTTCGTACTGAATTCACCTCGAATGTATTAACTATGTATTTGTTACGCTGTGATTTACTTGATGATGTGTTAGACGCGACGACAGGAATTTTACGTGGTTTTAAAATTAGAATAGAAACTGTTTCATCATTTGACTTTAGAGATAACACAGACGATGGAATTGCAAACATAGCATCTATTGACCATTTAATTTTTCAAGAACCTTCTGTTTCCATATTAAAAGTAAAACTTCAAGCACTGCGAAAGATATTGCTTAGCGAAGCAAATAAAGTTACGTATCCATTAGCTAACGCAACCCTAGAAGAGTTCGTAGCTGCTAAGGCAAAGGCAGCAATTAAAAAACAAGAATGCACATATTCTAATGGTATTACTTATGAACCTGCAAATAGCAATCAAGGTTTAGATATTTTAATTAACACAAGCATTGATTGTGACTTTGTTGCTTATTTGAGTGTGTGCGATGAAGAAGAAAATCCTGAAGACGAAAGCAATTACTTTCCTGTTTGCGGTGAACGTCCAATAACAACACCTGTTAAATCTATTAACGGCAGGTTAAAAATAGTTTTAAGTGCTAAAAAAGTGGGCGCGTTTAATAAGCTATATGTTAAGCCGAGTATGCCTTGCGTTTTTACAGCTAATGTTAAAACTAATCGCGGTTAATTATGGAAATCACTCTTAAGTCTGAATTAGCTCAACCTTTTGCTGTTAGTACTGAACCTGATAGCTTTGGTCATATATTTAGTAATATATATCCATTTGCTGATGCTGGCAGCGTAGGTAGTCAACCTGCAAATATTCCAGATTTGTTAGGCGCTCATGATATAGCAATGAATTATCATGCTGACCCTACAAAATCAGGTGGTATTAATGCTGGGGGAAACTTAGAGCTAGGTAATCACGGTAACGGCCAAGTAAATACTTGGGGAACGTTTAATGTTCCCGTAAATTGGAATACATCGTTAACAGAAAATTCAAGAATATATTTAGTTGAGTTTATTTATAAGTATTCAAGCGCTAGGCAATTTTTAATAAGTGGCCACTTTCATGTAGAGTTTAAAACTAGCACTACAATGACTGTTATGATTGAAAACCAAGCAGCTCACGGTATACGTTACTATAATAAAACACATAACTTTGTTGATGGTCAGCGTGTTTGCATCGCTATACAAATGAATAAGAGCAATAACTCTTACTCAATGGTTATCAATGGTGTAGATGTAACTAGTGATTTGTATGCTAATGGTAATCCGTTCACAGGGAACATATCTAACCAAACACCTTTAGACTGGCTTTTACTCGGTCGCTGGAGTTCGTCAGGCTGGGAAAAGTATTACGGTTTTGACGGTGATATAAACCTACTTGCATTTGGAACTGATTTTAATGGCAGTGAATTATCTGTTGCTCAGATGATAGAACTAACAAATAATCCTTATCAAATATTAGCTGTAGACGGGTTAGAGAATAACGCAGAAGTATATAGCTTTACAGCAACTATAAATATCAAGCCAACATTGAGTGCATCAATAACAAAGAAAAGTAATTATTCAAACGATTTAGAACAAACAGCATTACTAAACAATTCGTTTAAAAAAGCGATAACTAATATTGGACTTATTAAACAATATTCAGCTCAACTGGCAACTCAAACTAAAAAAACACCGCTAAGTGCAGAGTTGCAGCAACAATATCAATGCCATGCATTAAAGAATAAAAACGCCCAAATACATGGTGAGTTGCAACAAAACTATGTAATGCAAAGTTACTTTTCAGATGAAGTAATTGAAATACACCAATTCAATGCAGAAATTAGTATAGAACCGTTGAATAACTGTCTCTTATACACATCTGACGCTGCCGACGAAGAGGATAGTG
>OJGT01000175.1_pt1 | contig 11726 bp, 11 predicted proteins | sample 1595031 | NCBI WGS metagenome assembly OJGT01 (sample SAMN05416857, study PRJEB24817) | seawater metagenome | isolation source: Sea water | place: Canada:Atlantic | collected 2013-11 | reverse complement strand
ACGAGATTCCTCTACGTCTCGTGGGCTCGGAGATGTGTATAAGAGACAGATTGATTACTTAATTAAAGCACTTCTACTGTATAAATGAAGTGCTTTTTTCTTTATATAATGAGCTCTAAATTCAACCTTTTTTTTCAAATCCCCCTTTGTCTAACGTTTAAATAAAGCTTGCAACTCACTAATCAAGTTAGGCTATAATGTTCCCCTTCAAAAGGGATATTTGCAAAGGATCTGCTATGTTTAAACACTCTGCCATCAAAAAATATGGTAATAAATTACTACCCGCATTACAAAAGCGTTACGGTATGCAAACTTATTATTCTGCAAGTCAAGTTCGCTCTACGGTATATCAATGCAATTTTAAACCTCGCTACTTACCACTAGGTTATCTATTATTTATTGAGCCTGTTAATCTCATTCCTGTGATGAAAGCAGAGTTCCCAAATACGTGTATTAATAACTTTAAGAAAGAAATGCGTGACTATTTAAATCAACGTAAATATCATGGTGCTTTACTGTTATTAACGTTATAGAAGAAGTATGAATAAAAGTGTAACTTGGCAGATCAAATATTTTAATGAATTGACCATTGATCAGCTTTACGATGCGTTAAAGCTTCGTATTGATGTTTTTGTAGTTGAACAATGTTGTTATTATCCCGACTTAGACAGTGAGCATAAACAACTGGATAGACATGCTGAAACCCTTCATTTACTCGGTTATCAGCATAAAAAATTAGTAGCCTATTTACGTATTTTGGCACCCGGTCAGAGTTACGCTAACTACGCTAGTATTGGGCGTGTAGCAACAGCTGAGCAAGCAAGAGGATCTGGCCTAGGTCATCAGTTAATGGCAGAAGGGTTAAGAGTATGTCAGCAAAAATTTATTCACCAAGACATTAAAATATCAGCTCAAGAGCATTTACAAAAGTTCTACCAACATCATGGTTTTCAAACTGCTTCCCCAATGTATTTAGAAGATAATATCCCACATGTTGCAATGATTAAACAATACCAAGCCTAAAACAAATCACATTGGGGCTAAATCATGCCTAGGTAAATTGAGCCACTTCGGTATACATCCCAGTATAGAATGCAGTGCCATAAAACAAAAAACTCGCCGTAGCGAGTTTTTTAATCAGTAATGTTAGCTATTAAAAATTATGCTAACTTTGCTGATAATAATTCATTTACTGCTTCAACAGCTTGAGTGCCATCTACTGTTAAGTACTGACAGTTACCTGAATTAGCTTCAGCTTTATAAAAATCTACTAAAGGTTTAGTTTGTTCATGATAGATACCTAAACGCTTACGTACTGTTGCTGGTTCATCATCAGGGCGAATCGCTAAGTCATCACCTGTCACATCATCTTTACCTTCTACTTTAGGCGGATTGTATGTTAAGTGATAAGTACGACCAGAGCCAGAGTGAACTCTACGTCCAGCCATACGGTCAACAATAACTTCATCAGGTACATCAAACTCAAGTACATGATCAACATCTACGCCGTTTTCTTTCATAGCATCCGCTTGAGGAATAGTACGAGGGAAACCATCAAGTAAAAAACCTGGCTTACAATCATCTTGCTTAATACGTTCTTTTACTAAGCCAATGATTAGCTCATCTGATACTAATTGACCAGCATCCATTACTGCTTTAGCTTGTTTACCTAGCTCAGTACCAGCTTTAATTGCTGCGCGCAACATATCACCAGTAGAGATTTGAGGGATACCAAATTTTTCCATTAAAAATTGTGCTTGTGTGCCTTTACCTGCACCTGGTGCACCAAGAAGTACTATACGCATATAAACTAACCTTAATATGTTAACGTTTAAAATAAGTAAAAATCATTACATTAAGCTGATAGTTGTTATCAATTAAAAACTAAATTAAAGCGTTAATTCAATCATACTAATGTAATAATTTTGTGTGTTCTATTTCGAGTTTTGACACTATACAAAAAAGGAGCACTCTTTAATAGTAAAGTGCCCCTTTTTCCGACTAAAGTCTAGTTATTCCTCAACTTTAATCTATTTAGTTAGGCTTAACATAAGTTTATTCAAGCGACCAACAAAGCTTGCAGGATCTTTCAAGCTTCCACGCTCTGCTAACATGGCTTGCTCGAACAATACTTCAACCCATTGGCTAAACTTATCATCGTCTTGTTCATCAGCAACATGCTTAACTAAATCATGTTCACCGTTAATTTCAAAAATAGGTAGCGTATCAGGTACTGCTTGACCTACAGATGCCATTAACTTAGCCATTTGGCTGCTCATATCATCTTCGTCTGCAACAATACACGCAGGTGAATCTGTTAAGCGCTGTGATAGCTTAACATCTTTAACTTTACCTTTAAGTGCTTCTTTGATGCGAGTTACAACAGTATCAAATTCTTTCTCTAACTTTTCTTGTGCTTCTTTAGTTTCAGCATCATCCATATCGCCTAAGTCTAAACCACCACGTGTAACAGATTGCAGTTGTTTTCCATCAAACTCAGTTAAATGGCTTACTAACCATTCATCAATACGATCAGACATTAATAACACTTCAATGCCTTTTTTGCGGAAAACTTCTAGATGCGGGCTATTTTTAGCCGCTTCAAAGCTATCTGCAACAACGTAATAAATTTTCTCTTGGCCTTCTTTCATACGTTCTACATAAGAAGTCAAAGAAACATTTTGTACTGAGCTATTGTCATTGGTTGAAGAGAAACGTAATAAGCTAGCAACTAGCTCTTTATTCGCCATATCTTCAGCTGGACCTTCTTTTAAGACTTGACCAAACTCATCCCAAAAACCTTGGTATTTTTCAGCATCTTTTTTGCCTAATTTCTCAAGCATTTTTAATACACGTTTAGTACAGCCTTTACGAATAGCCTGAGTTACTTTGTTATCTTGTAAGATTTCACGAGAAACGTTTAACGGTAAATCATTTGAATCAAGTAAACCTTTAACAAATCTAAGGTAAGTAGGCATAAACTGTTCAGCGTCATCCATAATGAATACACGTTGTACATAAAGTTTTAAACCATGCTGCTTTTCACGGTTATGCATATCAAATGGTGCTTTTGATGGTACATATAAAAGTGAAGTATATTCAGTTTTACCTTCTACTTTATTATGTTCCCATAATAGTGGGTCGCCAAAGTCATGTGATACATGCTTGTAGAACTCTTTATATTCGTCTTCACTGATATCACTTTTTTCACGAGTCCATAAAGCAGTGGCTTTATTGATTGCTTCCCATTTTGCAGGTTCAGCAGCGCGAGCTTCAACTTCTGGAGAAGTTACATTACCTTCGTCATCTTTAACTTCAGCTACAGCATCAACTGCTGGAACTTCTGGTGTTAACATTTCTACAGAAACTGAAATATGATCTGAGTATTTAGTTACGATTGATTTTAAACGCCAATCATCAGCAAACTCACTTTCATCTTCTTTTAAGTGAAGAATGATGTCAGTACCACGGTTTGATTTTTCAATTGCAGCTGTAGTGAAATCACCTTCACCTGCACTAACCCATTCTGTACCTTGAGCAGCTTCATCGCCTGCTCTTCGTGTACGAACGGTTACTTTATCAGCAACAATAAAAGCAGAATAAAAACCAACACCAAATTGACCAATTAGCTGAGAATCACTTGCTTGATCGCCTGATAATTGTGAGAAAAACTCAGCAGTACCTGATTTAGCAATTGTGCCAAGATGCTCAATTACTTCCTCAAGGTTCATACCAATGCCGTTATCAGAAATAGTGACTGTATTATTTTCTTTATCACAGCTTACACGAACGCGTAAATCACCATCACTTTCATATAAATCAGCGTTTGATAGCGCTTTAAAGCGTAACTTATCAGAGGCATCTGCTGCATTTGAAACTAACTCACGTAAAAATATTTCTTTATTAGAATAAAGAGAGTGAATCATTAGTTGGAGTATTTTTGCGTTATCTGACGCAAACTCATGTTTTACTGTACTATTTTCTGTTGTCATGTAAACAATTCCTGCTTTATTTTCAATTTGATAAATATCCCGAGAATTTAGCACGGGTTAAATCGTTGTTATCTTATTTGAGGATTGTTTATTTTATTTCAAGGGAATAAAAAAGAAAAAATTACTCACGTTATCTGTGAGTAATAATAATTTCAGGATTTCAGCTTAAAGGTTGTAGCTTTTTCGTCCAGATAAAGCATGCGAGAGGGTATTACCATCGACATATTCCAACTCACCGCCAACAGGTACTCCATGGGCAATACGAGAGATATTAACTTGATACTGTTGTGCTAATTCTGCAATAAAGTGAGCAGTTGCTTCACCCTCAACTGTAGGGTTAGTGGCTAAAATAGCTTCTTCAAATTGTCCGCTGGCAAATTGCCTAGCAAGAATATCAAGACCTAAATCATCAGGGCCGATACCATCAATGGGGGACAAATGCCCCATTAATACAAAATACTTACCACTAAACTCACCTGTTTGTTCAATAGCAATAACATCACCGGGACTTTCAACGATACAAAGAGTTGTTGATAGTTTACGTTTAGGGCTTTGGCAAATTTCGCAGAAGTCTTCTTCGGTAAAGTTTCGACATGACTGACAATGACCAATATCAGACATCGCAGTAGCAAGTGTGCTAGCAAGCTTATTACCGCCACGACGATTACGTTCAAGTAAATGAAATGCCATACGTTGCGCTGACTTTGCGCCCACACCTGGTAAACATTTTAATGAATCAATAAGCTCTTGTACTAATGGGCTAAATTTCATATACGTAATTTATTCCGTTTAAAACGGCATTTTCATCCCAGGAGGAAGTTGCATTCCACCAGTTAAGGCACCCATTTTATCTTGGTTTTGTGCTTCAACACGACGAACAGCATCATTTACTGCTGCTGCAAGTAAATCTTCAATCATGTCTTTATCATCTTCCATTAAGCTTTCATCAAGCTCAACTCGGCGAACACTATGGCTACCTGTCATCGTTACTTTAACCATGCCAGCGCCAGCTTCACCAACTACTTCCATTTTAGCTAGCTCTTCTTGAGCTTTAGCCATTTTAGCCTGCATCTGTTGGGCTTGTTTCATTAAGTTACCCATACCACCTTTCATCATTCTTTCTCCTGTAAGTGTTTTAAAAATAAATTCATAAAATTTGTTAATATCATTATAACAAGATGATTAAACAACAACAGCTTTGATCTTCGTTTTTAAAAGATACACTGTATTTTCTCATGACACATCAATCAAATTGCTGATATAGAAGTTTCATCTAACGTCGCTTGAAAACCCTGCTGTAGTGCTTGTATTACAGTATCATTTTCTAATAGCTCTTTAGCGTAGCCATAACGTTTGTCATTAATGTGTGACTGAATTTGATATGGATCTGCTACCGTTTCAGCAACAGTATTAATCGTCACACTGACTTGGCGAGATAAAAACTGGCTGATATTTTGTTGTAGTTGTAATTGTGCATTATCACTAACTAAATGCTTTGTTGTTTGATTTAAGCATAAAATTAAATGCTCATCTGTTGAGCTTTCATCGATAGTTGCATGGATAGCCAATTGCCTTAAGCGTGCTGTTAACTCCATAGAGTCAATCATATGAGCCCATCTATCCACTTGATTCGCTTTTCGAATAGTCGCAGGATCAATGTTTTCTGCTTGGTAAGGACCTTCTGGTTTAGCTAATTCTGGTATTCCCTGTTCAGTTTTTCTATCTGCTGTTTCAACTGAGCTATTCTCTACAGGTTCAATACCATTATTATCCGCTTGTTCTACACTACCAATAGGTTGACGCGCAAAGGCGTCACCGAGCTTTTTTCCTTGTTTGTCCAGCTGCTTCTTACGGCTACGTAGCATATTACGCGTTGCTAACACAGCATTTAACGGACTTTCGGGCATTACATCTGATGAGTTATTTGAAGCCTGAGGTGTCTGAAACTCTTGAGATTGTAATGACTGTTCTTGAACTTCTGCACGATTTTCGGTTTTTAGCTCAACCTCATCAGTCAAAGTCAGTTCTTGAACTGGCTTTGACTGATGTAACGGCTGTTCGAACACAGGTGTAATCTCAGCAGAGTTATCAGGCTTAGTATTTAGTTCTTGCATCTGAGCTGCTTGCTGTTCAATTTCAGCTAACTCTTGAGCAAGTTGTTGCTCTTTCTCTTGAGTATCAGGTATTAATTCTGATTCTGAACTCATGACTAAATTAGGTGGCGTTGTTTCAACTTGCGATGATTGTGCTTTTGTTTGAGGAAGCTCAAAAAAATCTTCTTCTATTTTTTGCTGCTCAAAAGATTTTGATGCCTGTGTACTTTCTTTTGGCAACAGATCTTTTTGCATAGGCTTAAACGCAAACATTCGCAATAAGGTCATATCAAATGCGGCTTGTTCATCAGCCGCGTAAGGTAAATCCTTACGTCCATTCACACAAATTTGATAATACAGTTGTACATCTTCAGGCGACATTGCTTCGCTAAATTTTTTTAGTAATTTTTCATGCTCTGGCGCTAAATCAAAATTTTGTTCAACAATTTGTAAAATAGCAATTTGATGAAACAATTGAATTAACTCTGCAAATAAACGGCTGTAACTTGGCGCATTACTCGCTATTTTTTGCGTTAAATTCATTAAACTTTCACCATCTTGTTTTAAAAGATCGATAACAATTTGATAAATCCAATTTTGATCTAATCCACCAAGCATTTGCTGAATGTTATCTAGAGTAATACTGCCCTGCCCTTGGGCAATGGCTTGATCAGTTAAACTTAGTGAGTCTCTCATACTGCCACGTGCAGCTTTAGCAAGTAATGTTAATGTGCCCTTTTCATGATCAACATTCTCATTTTCAGCAATTTCAGTGAGTTTTGTTTCAATTTGACTAACCGTTAATGCCTTTAAATGAAACTGTAAACAGCGAGATAAAACGGTAATAGGTAGTTTTTGCGGATCTGTGGTCGCTAAAATAAACTTTACGTGTTCTGGTGGCTCTTCAAGTGTTTTCAATAAAGCGTTAAAACTGTGACGAGAAAGCATATGAACTTCATCGATAAGATACACTTTATAACGACCACGAGTTGGTGCGTATTGCACGTTATCAAGAATTTCTCGCGTATCATCTACTTTAGTTTTAGAAGCAGCATCAATTTCAAGTAAATCAACAAAACGGCCTTGATCTATTTCTATACAAGTATCACAAGTACCACAAGGTGTCGCTGTAATACCCATTTCACAATTTAAGCTTTTTGCAAAAATTCTTGCTATGGTCGTTTTACCAACACCACGTGTACCAGTAAATAAATAAGCATGATGTAATCTCTGTTGAGCAAGCGCATTAACGAGAACAGTAACAACATGCTCTTGTCCCATTAATTCTTCAAACTTTTTAGGTCGCCATTTTCTAGCTAAAACTTGATAACTCATATTGTTTTTTACTCTTAACTCAACACATTTATTACACTTGACTTGTATCACTTAAAACAAACGTTATTACTCGCCTTCGTATTGTATAAGTGAATAAGGAGTTAACTCCATTGACTCTAAACGTTTTTCTCCACCCAAATCAGGAAGTGAAATAACAAAACCTGCATCTTTTACCTGAGCGCCAACGCGTCTAATCAACTTTGTTGTTGCTTCAATGGTACCGCCGGTTGCAAGTAAATCATCAATGATCAAGACCTTATCATCAACAGTTAATGCATCTTTATGGATCTCAAGAACATCTTCGCCATATTCTAATTGATAAGCTTGGGAATAGGTTTCTCGAGGAAGTTTACCTGGTTTGCGTACTGGAATAAAACCTATGCCTAGTGCAAGTGCAAGTGGTGCTCCAAATAAAAATCCACGCGCTTCAGTGCCAACAACTTTAGTAAAACCTTGGTTTTTATATTTTTCAGTTAGTAAAGTGAGAGTTAAAGCAAAAGCTTCAGCATCTTCTAATATACTTGTTACATCACGAAACAAGATACCTTCGATAGGGTAATTAGGGATAGTTTTAATAGCACTTTGTAGTTGCGACAATTGTTCAGAAGTCATCTTTATTCTTTTACCAAATTAATAATACTTAATAGTGGTAGAGAATAAAGCAATTCAAAGAAAACTAACAGTCATACTTGATTGGAAATATTGTTTATAAAGCTATTTTTGGTAAGTATTCTTCACTAAAAGTATTCGTTAATGATTCAACAGCTGAAATAAAGGTCGTTTCATTGAGTGGCTTACTAATAATACGACTAAATAAGGCAAACTCAGATAGCTGTTTGATACTATCTAGATCTTGTGTTGTCATAAATAAGATAGGTGTTTTTGCACAAAATGGAATGTTTTTAAGATTTTTACTGAGTATCACACCATTCATTAACGGCATAAGATGGTCAATAATATATAGATTATATGAAGTTTTCTGTGCTTTCTCAAAGCCATCTAATCCATTAACAGCGGTATCCACTGAGTGTCCAAGCGCAGCAAGTAATTTACTCACAGCCTCACGTACACTCTTTTTATCATCAATAACTAAAACATTCATAAATATATTTTCACAGTAAAAACAAAATGTTAACGAATCTTTATAGGCTAGCCAACAATTAACGGTCGCATATTACCTTATCTCCCACTAATAAAGAAGATTAATATTGTAATACAGAACTAATTTACAGATTGCTTTTGAATGAATGTTTCTATTAACTTAATACTTGAAGGAGACATTTGAGTTTTATCTACTGTTTGGCCGTTCATAATTTCTAGCACTTGCGTACTAAGTTGTTTACCTAACTCAACTCCCCATTGATCATAAGAGTTGACTTGCCATAATACCCCTTGCACAAAGATTTTATGTTCATAAAGAGCTAAAATAGCCCCTAAACAACTGGGTGTTAATGATTGCATTAATAACGTATTACTAGGTGTATTTCCCTTCATTGTTTTATGAGAAGCTAAACGTGAAACTTCTTCCTTGCTCGCACCACCCGCAATAAGCTCTTTTTGAACTGTTGCTAAATCTTTACCTTGCATCAGTGCTTCACTTTGCGCTAAACAATTAGCAACCAAAACCTTATGGTGTTCAGTAAGATCACTTGTACCTTGCAAAGCAACAATAAAGTCTGTTGGAATAATTTCATCACTTTGATGCATTAACTGCATAAAAGCGTGCTGACCATTAGTTCCTTCTTGACCAAAAACTATTGGGGCAGTAACCCAGTTAAGCTTTTCACCTTGCTTTGAGACTGACTTACCATTACTTTCCATATCAGTTTGTTGCAAATAACCAGGTAATGCTCTTAATGCATGATCATAAGGTAATACCGCTAAACTTGGGTAATTAAGTGCGTTACGGTTCCACATACCAATGAGAGCCATTAAAACTGGCATATTTTTATCAAAACTTGCTGTTTGAAAGTGTTGATCCATGGCATAAGCGCCTGCTTTTAACTCTGCAAAATGTTGATTACCAATAGCCAAGGCAAGTGGTAGGCCTACAGCAGACCATAATGAAAAACGTCCACCTACCCAATCCCACATTGGTAAAATATTACTTGCATCTAAACCAAAGCTTTGAGCTTTTTCAATATTAGAGCTCACTGCATACCACTGCTTAGCAATAGCTTTATTGTCATCAAGCTCTGCTAGCATCCATGCTTTAATGGCCTTAGCATTTAATAATGTTTCTTGTGTGGTAAATGTTTTAGAAATAATAACAACTAAGGTGGTCGCTGCTTTTAATATTTCTAACTTTTCAGTAACCGCAGCACCATCAACATTAGCTAACACGTGTACTTTTAATCCAGTGCTATGATAAGGGTGAAGCGCACTTAAACCAACTTTAATGCCATAATATGAGCCGCCGATACCAATGGCGAGTACATCGGTAAACTTATCACCAGTAATACCCGTCAATTTTCCTGCGCAAACATCATCAACAATCTGAGCCATATATTGCTCAGCTTGTTCTACCTCTACAGCTTCCTTACCTAATATCTCATGCTTAACACTTAATGGAGCTCTTAAAACTGTATGTAAAACTGCCCGCTGTTCGGTATTATTGATTTTATCGCCACTGAACATACTCTTAATATGTTGAGGTAAATTACATCCCTCTGCCCACGAAATTAAATGAGATAATTCAGGTTTAGTAATATTTTGCTTAGAGTAATCAAGATGAAGGCTAGTGGCGCTTAGAGATAAATTTTCAACCCTATTAGAGTCTTCAAAAAGACTAAAAATCGAACGATTCAGAGCACAAGCGACTGCATTTTTGACTGTAATATTCTGGGTGAAAAAATCCATATTCTTAACGCTCATTTCTGCTCTAATAAAATTACACTGTACAATTAAATTACAGTTTTGAGGTAAGACTTAAATTCTTCACCTAACTCATCATGCCTTAAAGCATACTCAACATTTGCTTTCATATATCCCAGTTTAGAACCACAATCATGTGATTTTCCTGTCATATGAAAAGCTTCTACTGTTTCTCTTTCCATTAACATTGCAATAGCGTCAGTCAACTGAATTTCATCACCAGCACCTGGAGGAGTTAATTTAAGTAAATCCCAAATTTTTTCAGATAGCACATAACGGCCAACTACCGCTAAGTTAGAAGGTGCTTCTTCGACTGGAGGTTTTTCCACAACTGCAGTCATTGGCTTAGATTCTCCCGGCGATAACTCATGCCCTGCACAATCAACAACGCCATAATTACTAACAGCCTCCATTGGTACAGGCTCAACCATAATCTGACTATAACCACCTACTTCTTTATAGCGAGTAAGCATGGCTGCCAAATTTTCAGTTCGTAAATTGGCACTTGAATCATCTAAAATAACATCAGGCAGAACAACTACAAAGGGTTCATTACCAATAATAGGACGTGCTTTTAATACAGCATGCCCTAGCCCTTTAGCTTCACCTTGACGTACATGTAAAATAGTAACTTCTTTAGGGCAAATAGCCTGAATTTCATCGAGTAATTGTCGTTTTACACGCTTTTCTAATGTAGTTTCAAGCTCAAATGATTTATCAAAGTGATTTTCAATAGCATTTTTAGAAGAATGAGTTACTAATACTATTTCTTTAATGCCAGCGGCTACACATTCATCAACAATGTATTGGATCATTGGTTTATCTACAATAGGTAACATTTCTTTAGGAATAGCTTTCGTTGCAGGTAACATACGCGTACCCAAACCAGCGACAGGAATTACGGCTTTTGTTATTTTACTTGGCATTTTAATCCTTTATTTTATTAAACTTCACGAGCATAAGAAGATTCTAACTTACAATAGTAACTACGTCACTCTGAATCATCGCTATGAACCTGAATAAAACACCCTATTTCCCCATAAGACAAAGTAAGATTTATTGTTGAAAATCATTTAATCAAAATATTTCAAAAATAAATAACAATATTATTTGTAAAGAGCAATAATTGAACTAATATTATTATTGTTAGTGATAACAACTGAGTAGGATGCTCTTTTAAAGGACACTTCAGGATGAAGTTATATGACAGGATTGTCATAATAGGACGAATAAAACAGGGATGTGTTAATCATGGATGATTTCCTCTGTTTTATCATTTTATTAAACAAATGTATATAACTATTTCACCAAGATTTTTTACTTTTCTTAAGCTTATAAAAGAGGTTATTTATATCTTCCAACTCAATTAAGAGAATTGTTTTTACTATTAATCCTGTCTCTTATACACATCTGACGCTGCCGACGAAGAGGA
>OJGT01000174.1_pt1 | contig 11738 bp, 7 predicted proteins | sample 1595031 | NCBI WGS metagenome assembly OJGT01 (sample SAMN05416857, study PRJEB24817) | seawater metagenome | isolation source: Sea water | place: Canada:Atlantic | collected 2013-11 | reverse complement strand
CGAGATTCCTCTACGTCTCGTGGGCTCGGAGATGTGTATAAGAGACAGATCATATATAGCGGTTTTTTATTAAGCTGTAGCGAAACAAGCTCTTACTTCAATAGTGATACAAATAATAAGAGTAAACACGCTACAACAACTAAAAGAGTAAAATATACCTGTGATAGAAATACAACACTATCCGTTAACTTTACTTCTACTACAGGCGAAGAAAGTAAAAACATTGCTATTATCAATGGCTTTGGCGATCAAGCTATTATTCTAGCAAACCAAGAAACTAAATCAGGCTTTCTTTATTCAAATGGTAGATACACTTTGCGTGGTAAAGAGACGCAAGCAAGTTGGACTGTCGGACGTATGGCCCCGGTTAAATGCTCAGTAGGTAACAAATTCATTGCGCAAAAAGAGACGAAATAAACATATCTCCATTCTGAGTTAAGATAAAGTGAAAAGCATTTTAACGGTATGCTAAACTAGCCGCCTGAAAATTATTATGCGTTTATTTAAGGTACTACCATGAGAAAAACATTTTCATTAACCCATGAAAAAATTAAAGGTCCACGACTTGTTGATGCAATTAAGCATGAGGTAAAAAAATACCTTAAAAGAGAAAGAAACAAAAAATTACCTGATGATGCTGATTTTTGGGATTTTGATTGTAAATACGGTCACAGTAAAGAATCAGCTGAAGTAATTCACACTTCTGAGCTTAATAAAAGCATTGATGATGCAGCACAAAATAATCTAGAAAGTTTCTACTTAGAAATTTTAGTAAAACCTGCTAAAAGAACTAAAAAACCGATTGATGATTTCGAAGAGTAGTCATTAGTAAAATTGCAAAGTAAATTTAGAGGTTAAAACGTCTATTTTTACTTTGTAAGTAAATAACTTCGCTACTTATATCGTTTGTCACTCTACTAAGCCCATACTCTGTTGGTAGTAAGTATATATACCTCCCCCATTATTCTTAGATTCGTACAGAGCAATATCCGCTTTCTTAAGTAAACCTTCTTGTTCACAAGCATCCTGAGGGCAAATTGAAATACCAACACTTGAACCAATATTGACTGTATTTCCTTGAACAATAAAAGTTTCTGCGAGTCCATCAATTACTCTTTGCGCATAAAATCCCACACTTTCTGGCTTATCTGGATGAATAACAAGAATTGCAAATTCATCACCACCTAACCTAGCAATGACATCAGTTTCCCGTGCATTATCAGTAAACACTTTGGCCACGGCTTTCAGCAGTTCATCACCAACAGGGTGACCAAAAGTATCATTAACCGTTTTAAACTTATCTAAATCAATCATCATTAATGCTAAGGATTTATTTTCACGATTAGCGAGTTTAATGCTTTGTTCAAAACGTTTTTCAAATTGTGTTCGGTTTGCAAGCCCTGTGAGTGAATCAGTCATAGCTAAGCGACGAATTTTATCGTCAGCTTTTTTACGATCGGTAATATCTTGCATTGCTCCTATTAAAGCTTGCTTTTCCCCCTGATAATAAACAATTTTACATAATGCTCTAACCCAAATAGAGCGTCCTTTCGCTGTAACCATTGATAATTCTAAATCATAAGGCACACCACTTTTAACTGCTTTTTCAATTGCTTGTGTGATTATAGGTTTACTTTCATCAGTAAAATAAGTAATTGCTTCTTTGACGGTGGGTACAAAGGTTAGCGGCAACTCAAAAATAGAGTATATCTCTTTACTCCAACTTAGATGTTCTGTTGGTATATTAAACTCCCACCCTCCAGTCGTTGAAAGATGACTAATATCTTCAAGCATCTTTCTTTGTAAAGATAGGTCTATCGTTCTTTTATAAACAATTTTTTCTAATTTCTTATTAGCACTCTTTTGAATTGAAGATTTCCAAAGTTGAATACATAACGTTGAAATGAGTAAAGTGAATACAGTAATAACTCCCCATATAAAGCCTTTGTTTTGATAGTAGATAGACAATGGTCGGTTCAAAATAACACTATCTTTAGGGAGGTTATCTAATTTAATATGCCACTTTTCCAACTGAGGCCAATTAAATACATATTGATTTATATCTTCCTGTACAACAGGTATATCAACTGGAGGTGTGCCCTGTAAAACTTTAAGACCAAGTTTGGCTGCCGTCATACCTTGACTATATCCCCCAATAACTTTTCCACCTATAACGTTGCCAGAAATATTAAAGTTCAGTAGTGCATAAATGGGTCTATCAATATTTTCTAAGAGTTCCTTTTGAATTTTTTCAAAGGTTAAGTAGTTGCCTTTTTTATCTTTAAAGTACACACCAAGTAGCACAAGCACGTTATCACTTAACCTTTCAAGTTGCCCTTTTAGTTGTTCAAACTCTAGGTTTTCTGCAAAAGTGACTCTAATTTTTGTATCTAGATTAGCTTTATAGAAATTATCAATCATGGTTTTAGTCCATGCTTTACCTGATAATGTGTAGTCATTTATGATAAATATTTCTTTAGCGTCAGGATGTAGTTTAAGCATTGTTTTGATAGTGTCGACATCAGAGAATTCTTCAGTTACTCCTGTAAATTCTGGGTGCTCTGCTATCTGCTCTGCTTTAAATTCATTTAAACCACAAAAAACAATGGGAACATTAGGGAAAAGAGCTCGGGTATTTTGGCGCAGAAAGTTAAATGCATTATTATCAGAGGAAAGGATAAGGTCTAACGAAATATTTTTATACTTTTCAGTATATAAGTTAAATAGCACATCAAAATACAGGTCATCGTAGTGACGCTTAGAAGCCATGTTTTCAATATGAAAAATATAATCAAACTCATCAGAATCTAATACATCCTTCACTGCTTGGGTAAGGTTTTTCACCCATGTCATTTCTTGATGGTAAGAGTTTAGAATTAAAATATTGCGTGTGACTTTAGGTTTTGAAATAACAGAGGAACTAATCAATAAACATACAATGCCTAAAACAAGACAGCTTTTTTTGATTATATTTTTTTGCTTGAAGAGAGAGTGAATAAAACTACACATAACACTTATTTTAGATAAGTAAGTATTATTTGCAAATAGCGATCTGAGATGACTCCATATAATCATTGATTATATACCTCTCTGATTTACCTTTGAAAATAGTCAATGCTACTATTGACTGAAATCCTATATCAAAATTTCAGAAACCATCTTCAATTTGTCAAAATTTATCCTTATGTAAATATACTCCAGTAGTAACCAATTAAAATAATGAACCAACAAAGTTGATTTTGATGATACTTATTTTCTGATAGTAATAATAACTGAACATCTCTTGTAATTTCTATGTTCTAGGTCATGTAATGAAGGTTTAATTACTGTCTCTAATTCTTTACTTAAATCGAGTTAATACCTCAAGGCTAATAAAAAAGCCCTCTAACAGAGGGCTATTATAAATTAATACTAGAGCTACAACTGCTAGTTTAATTTGGAAAAATACGGTTCTTTTGTATTAGCTTTCCTAAAATACTCTCTACAGATAAAGATGCCGTTTTAGCAAACTTCTCAGCTAAACCTTTTTTCACTTCATATTTTATGGCTACAATTTTATGTTTTTTACTCATTTTTTGTAAGTAATCATCACTTGTTTGAATGCTATCGACTAAGCCTAACTCTAACGCTTTAGTACCAAACCAATGCTCACCAGTAGCCACTTTATCCAGATCTAAACTTGGTCTGTGTTCACAAACAAAATCTTTAAATAAAACATGAGTTTCTTCTAATTCTTCAATAAATTTTTCTTTACCTTTTTCAGTGTTTTCACCAAACATAGTCACTGTACGTTTAAATTCGCCAGCAGTGAACTGTTCAAAATCTATATCATTTTTCTTTAATAATTTATTAAAATTAGGTAATTGAGCAATAACCCCAATTGAACCAAGGATAGCAAATGGCGCTGCGATTATATTATTCGCTACACAAGCCATCATATAGCCGCCAGAAGCAGCAACTTTATCAACAGAAACTGTAAGAGGGATATCTTGTTGGCGAATTCTATCTAATTGAGAGGAAGCTAAACCATAACCATGTACCATACCGCCGCCACTTTCTAAGCGAACAAAAACCTCATCTTTATTCGTTGCCACTGATAAGATAGCAGACACTTCTTCACGTAAAGAGCTGACTTCTTTGGCGTCAATACTGCCCTTAAAGTCAATCACAAATACTTTTGATTTGCTCTGTACTGCGTTATCACTGCTCGCATTATTATTCTTTTTAGCTAATTGCTTTTCTTCTTTAGCCTTTTTCTTTGCTGCGGCTTTATCTGCTTTTTCTTTTTGCTTTAACTCTTCCTTATTTAATAGAGCATGAATAACTTCTTGCTCTACATCTTCAAACTGCTCAGATAAGTCAGTTATTTCCAACTCACCTTTTTTGTGTTTTTGTTTTATTGCTGACACTGCGCCAATGGCAACAATGGCAATAACGGCTAAAACAAAAGTGATTGTTTTTGCTAAAAACAATCCGTATTCATATAAAAATTCCAAGCATTTCTCCCAAGATAGATATTTTAAAACAGTAACATTTTCAATTGTTCATTATATGGGGGTAAATATCCATAAAAAAACCCTCGTTAAAGAGGGTTTTTACTATTATAGACTTGAATAAGTTAGATCTTATTCAACCAGGTCGCTATCGAGTATAACGAGCTTAGATGCATCACTAGCTAAGAAAGAAGCAATTTGTGACTGCATTTCTGTCGTTGCTTTTAGTGCAAAGTCTGCACTTGCACTAACCCCTTCAACATGGGCAGGGTTTATCACAGAGCTATGATGACCATATAAGAATTTAACCACGCCAGAAACTTTACCATCTTCTGCTACTGTTGTTTCTGACAAGGTAGGTAAACCTAATAAACTAATAGCAGGTTCAGTGCCGCCTAGTGCTGCAAATGGCGCAGTATTAGTCACTACTTGGTCAGGTAAATTGTCATCACCATTACCAATAACTTCTATCAAATGGGTAGGAGTATTAGTCGCAGCCAAAGTATCCATATAACTAATAGGATCCCCTGAATCTAGCGTGGTTTGAGCTGCAAAAGTAAATAGAGCAAAAATGTTATTTAGACCTGCTTGTTGCTCAGGTAATAACGACGCGTAAAATTGATCATAAGCGGCTGTCAGCTGCTCTTGTGTAGCCGTAGAGCTGCCGTTACTATCTAATGGGTAACTTGAGTCAACTGCGGCTTTAAAAGCGGATGATGCTTGATAAGTTAAATTTGATTTAGCTAAACCTTCAAATGTAGGAGATTCTATACCAAAGTTAGCAAACATTAATCCTGGCGCCACAAAAGAGGTAGTTGATACTTTGAACATACCGTCTATTGCTGGATTTAAACTTGTATTTGCCAATCCTACAAAATTAATACCTGTAATTGCACCTAATGATAATCCCATAAAGTGAACTTTAGACGTATCAAGTTCTAAATCAATTTCACCACCTTCAAGATCAACTCCTCCCATAAAGTTTAAACCAAACCTTAATCCAAGAATATCGGCATTAGCTTGCTTGAAATTATCGCGTGCAGCAGGTAAGTAACCTAAGTTAGCAAAATGTAATGCTGAAATTGATGCATTAATATCATCATTACCGTCAAAATCTAAATCAAAACCACGGGTGCCATGTAATGGTAAATCAATAGCAACTGTCGCTAAGCCTTGAATTGAAAGTGCACCGGTAATAGCTAACATATGTTCTTTTTGTGAACGAAAGCCATGTTGTAAAATAACAATTGGCCAGCCGTTTTCAGGTTTAACTAAATCAGGTAACCCCATAGCGGTACGAACTTTGTTCGCTTCAACAATATCGGGTGTTGTCATTTGTACTTCTAGCTTACCTGGGTCTCCAATCCAAGGCATATCACTTGCTGCACTAGGAGCTGGAACTGGATTAAACTTTGTTATATGACGCTTAGTATCTAGAGGAAATAGTGAGCTTAAGTCTCGTAACCCTGGCGCAGCTAAACCTTGCGCTTGCGAAATAGCCATACAGGTCGCATCTGATACAGAGCCTGGAATTGCTTCAGCCGGGATAGCACTAGGATTTAGTTTATATAACCCTGCTAACATTGCGCCTGAATCACACAGTGCTTTAATATGACTATTCACGGGTGCTTTAGGATTGGCCATACTAGGAATACCTAGATAATAAGGTAATGTAATACTACCTTTCATATAGTTAGCACTTTTATATAGCTGAATTGACGTACTAGGAATTTGCCCTGCTAATACATCAGCCACAGAGATACCGGTATCTTGAATGCCTAATGTTGGATAAGATCCTGCCTGTAAATTAGCAACCATTAATGATTTTGCGGCAAAGTTAGCATCTGAAGTAGATTGCGTGGTCATCGCCATTGTATAAATCAAGCTATCTTTATCTGCGCCAGCAGCTACTATAGCATTCTCATAACTGTTAATAGCACCTTGTAAATCTCGCTGTTCTTCAAGGGGCAACGGGTTAGTAGTTATATCTTGGCGAACGGTATCATAAGTAACCGAACCAGAAATGGCTTTTCCGTTACTGTCTTTTAAGTTATTAGTCAGCGCTACAATATAGCTTGTCTTACTTTTAAAAGGCTTAAGAGGAATAACTAAAACATTATCACCAGAGCCTTGAGCGACAAAATCAACACCAAAGGTTAATTCATTTACAACGGTACAAGCAGCACCACGAGGAACTTCTTCACAACCAGAGTCGCCTCCCATTAACGCTTCATATATTTTTACTGAAGCGGGGTTAACGACTGAAGTATTATCAAGTGTTGTATCACCAGGAAAAGCTATTTCAAGCGCAAAAGGCTGTGCTACAGACCAACCATCAAGTGAGCCTATGGCAGTAGACGGGTCAGCATAGTTAGGTGATTCGATTTCACTCCCATCATCATTTTTTTCTCCTGAAATAATATTACCATCTTCATCTTTTGATACTGGTATATGTAAAGTACCATCAGGTGTATCTGAGAATAATAAATCATTTGGTACGGATAAAACGCCTGCACCGGGATCAAACACAACTCTTGCTGAAGCAACAATCGGTGTACCACTTTCAGTGATATCATTTTTAACATCGTCAATAGTTTCACTATCACAAGCACTTAAACCCAGTGCACTAATAATAGCTAAATTAAGAATTAGCTTGTTCATTTTATTTCCCCAATGCCTACTTTATATTTATATTTTTTTAAATAAGTATGATTTTATAGCTGCTATTTATCCATTTTTAACAACTCTAGCCTTAAGTGGATATTAAAACATCTCATTAGACCAGATGTAAAACTTAACGTAAGCGCTGACAATGTGCCAGTTTTTTTTTCACTTTTAATAAGGGTTTTTCAGTTTTAACCACCAAAATAAGCTAAAAATGCACATTTCTCTCGTCATTGAAAAAATCAAAGCGTAGAATAACGCAACTTAATTATTCACTCGAAAACAGAGCTACAAATGTTTGATTACTCCATCACAGAAAATTGTTTATCCAATAAAACTATCCTTGTTACAGGTGCTGGTGCTGGCATTGGCCGTGAAGCAGCAATAACTTATGCAAAGCTTGGCGCTACCGTTATTCTATTAGGTAAAACTGTCGATAAACTTGAAGCTGTTTACGATGAAATTATTGCCCTTAAATTAGCTGAACCAGCGATTATTCCTTTAGACTTAAAAGGCGCAACTAAACAGAACTATATTGATATGTCTGCGACTATTGCAGGTCAGTTTGGTAAATTAGATGGGGTATTACTTAATGCTTCAATGTTAGGTGAGTTAACACCATTCACTCAAATTCATGAACAAATTTTTAATGATGTTATGAAAGTTAATGTCACTGCTCAATGCTTATTAGCACAAGCATTAATACCAACATTACTATTAGCTGAAAATGCTTCTTTAGTGTTCACTTCATCAGGTGTAGGTAACCAAGGCCGTGCTTATTGGGGAGCTTATAGCATTTCTAAATTCGCGACTGAAGGTATGATGCAAGTGATTGCAGATGAGTATGAAAACTCAAACTTACGTGTAAATGCTATTAATCCAGGTGCTACTAAGACAAATATGCGTGCAAGTGCATACCCAGCTGAAGATAAAGATGAACTTGCAACACCAGCTGATATAATGCCTTTATATGTTTATTTGATGTCTGATGATAGCTTAACGATTAATGGACAAACGTTAAAAGCTCAATAAAACTATTCAACGCGTAAAATTAAAAAGTGATAAATTACTCTCTGTAATTTATCACTTTTTGTTTAGAAAACTACCTTAACTCTCTTCGCAATATTTTACCTACATTGGTTTTAGGTAAGTCTTCTCTAAACTCAACTAACTTAGGAACTTTATAGCTTGTTAAGTTTTCACGGCAATGTTTAATTAAGGCCGCTTCATCTAGTTCACCTTGCTTAGCAACAACAAATATTTTTACTTTTTCGCCACTTGCTTCATGAGGAACACCAATAGCAGCTGCTTCTAATACGCCATCGTGCATCATAACAACTTCTTCTATTTCATTAGGAAATACATTGAAGCCAGAAACTATGATCATATCTTTTTTGCGATCGACAATAGAGAAATATCCCTGTTCATCAACACAAGCAACATCTCCAGTTGCAAGCCAACCTTCGTGCAATATTTCGTTAGTTGCATCCTCGCGATTATAGTAACCTTTCATCACTTGTGGTCCTTTCACCCACATTTCACCAGATTCACCTATATCCGCTTCACTGCCATCATCACGCATGATTTTAATGTCTGTTGAAGGTGCAGGTAAACCGATAGTGCCATTATAGCTTTCTTGGTTATAAGGGCTTATCGTCACTAAAGGCGCACATTCGGTTAAGCCATATCCTTCCAGTAATCGTGTTGAAGTAACTTGTTGCCATTCTTCAGCAACAGGACGTTGAACAGCCATACCACCACCTAACGCCATTTTTAGTGATGAAAAGTCTAAGTCTTTAAATCCTGGGGTATTCAACAAACCATTAAATAACGTATTTACGCCCGTAATTGCACTGAACTTATATTTTTTTAGTTCTTTTACAAAGTTAGGCATGTCACGTGGGTTAGTAATTAGCAGGTTGGTACCGCCTAATGTCAGGAATGTTAAGCAATTGGCGGTTAAAGCAAAGATATGATAGAGCGGCAATGCAGTCACCACTAATTCACTACCTTCTTCAAGCATTGGCTTTATCGTTGCTTTTGCTTGCTCTAAATTAGCCACCATATTTCGATGAGTTAACATAGCCCCTTTTGATACGCCAGTAGTACCACCAGTGTATTGTAAGAAGGCTAAATCATCACCACATACCTCAACAGGCGTCAGTGTTAAGTTACGCCCTTTCATCAATGCGGCATTAAAGCGAATGGCATCAGGTAACTTAAACGCAGGCACCATTTTTTTCACGTATTTGACAACAGCATTAACAACAACACCTTTGACAAGGCCAAGCCGGTCACCCAATGAGGTCATGATCACATGTTCAACAGGCGTTCTATTCACAATTTTTTCTAAGGTTTGAGCAAAGTTTTCAATGATCAACATTGCTTTAGCACCAGAGTCTTTAAGCTGATGCTCTAATTCACGTTTGGTATAAAGCGGATTAACATTAACCACAGTTAACCCTGCAAGCAAGGCTCCAAATAATGCAATAGGATATTGCAATGTGTTTGGTACCATAATGGCAAACCTGTCACCTTTTTTAAGACCTAAATCTTGCTGTAAATATGCAGCGAATGCGGTAGCTTGCTGCGAGAGTTCCGCATAGCTAATTTGGGCTCCCATATTTATAAATGCCGTTCTATCACTATATTGATTAGTATATTTAGTAAACATAGCAACTAAAGAAGGATATTTATCTGGGTTTATTTCAAATGGAACGCCAGGGGGATAACTTTTTTCTAGCCATATTTTATCCATAATATCTTCCTCATAACTTTTTTTGACAACTATTTAACAATGCAATTCAATGCTTATAGTTCTTTTAATGATGCTTCTATTTAGTTGAAGCTTTTATTTTCTGCCACAGTTTTATCAAATTCCAACTGATACTACCAGTTAAATTTAAACAGTTGTTTGATATTGGCCTATTTTTATTATTTTACTAAAAATTGCTTAATCAATTGAGTTGTCTTTTGTGGTTGCTCCATATGAATATGATGACCACCTTTAAGTTCCACACTAGAAAAATCCTGAAATATATCTCCAAAATGTTTAAGGCCTGAACTAACCATGTCTATTCCATCAGTGCCGTAAATCAATTGCACTGGACATTTAATATCACGGATAAACTGTTCAGCCTGCTTTAATGTTAGCCTATATGGAGAGGTATTGCGTAAACGGGCATCCGATCGCCAACGATATCCTCCTGCTTCCTTAATTAAACCACGTTCAACTAACAATTTAGCATGTTCAAATTGAAGATCAGAGACATTCACACGTGCTTTAATGGCTGAATCAATGCTTTCATGATAGCGCTTTTTCTTGGCACCGCCCTGTTTATTATAGAGTGAGCTGCCCTTAAAACGACTAAGCATTCCATCGCGAAGTTGTTGAGTTGACTGCTCAGCTTCATTACTAATAAAGCCAATAGAATCAATTAAAACTAATGATTTAACTTTTTCAGGAAAAGCCGCTGCAAACGCACTGGCAACCATTCCGCCCATTGAATGGGCAATAATATCAACTTGTTGCCATTGGTTTACTTCAAATAATTGCAGTAAGTCATAAACCCAATCAATAAAGTGATAATGTGCATCCAAACTTTTATGGCTAGAGTTACCATGACCGGGCCAGTCGATAGCAATAAATCGCTTATTAGTTAACTCTGCTTCAAAATATGGCATCAATGGCAAGAAGCTTGCTGCGTTGTCTAACCAACCATGCAGACATAAAACAACATTGTCGTTAGTTTCTTGTTTACCACAAGCAATGCCTTGTAAGGACATAGTATCAAAAGAATATTTTACTTCTTCCAGTGTGTTTATCGGTGACATTTAATGACCTTAATTATATTTATTGGCACTTTTATAAAGTGAATACAACGCAACTAACGCTAACAAAAACCAAATTAAAACCCAAACAAATTCAGGAATAAAAGTCATTGCCGCCAGTGCTGCGCCATCGCCTAAATTACGTCCATCAAGTAAATATGACGGACTAAATAAGCTATTTAATAATATTAACATACCAAATAGTTGCATTAATTTTTGCAAATAATGGAGCTTGCTAACTTTAATGGTGAGTAAAAATAAAGCAGCTAATGCCGCTAGAATAAACCATGTTAGAAGATCACGTCCCCAAAAAATGATAGAACTAACAATGATTACAAAAACTACCAGTGAAAATGCTTGCGCTGCGCGTTGGTGGGCACTAGCTAATTTATATATACCCCATCCCCAAAGTGTTGCTCCAGCATAGCCTGCAAAGCTTATTATAAAATTGAGACCACCTTGCGTCGTACATAAACCTGCACCATTCGCAAATAATTGTATTCGCAATACACTTCCACCAGTAGCAAGTGCAGCTAAACCATGGCTGATTTCATGAAAATAGCTTTCAAGCCAATTAAATGGAATAGAGACTAGTGGCAATTGCCTAATTACTATCGCGACAATAAGTAGAATAAAAAAGTGGTATTTTTGCCAAAGGCTGACTGAGCTTTTTAGAGATGTATTAGACATTAAGAACTGTCTCTTATACACATCTGACGCTGCCGACGAAGAGGATAGTGGAGATCTCGG
>OJGT01000173.1_pt1 | contig 11869 bp, 12 predicted proteins | sample 1595031 | NCBI WGS metagenome assembly OJGT01 (sample SAMN05416857, study PRJEB24817) | seawater metagenome | isolation source: Sea water | place: Canada:Atlantic | collected 2013-11 | reverse complement strand
CTCTACGTCTCGTGGGCTCGGAGATGTGTATAAGAGACAGCAAATACAACACTAAAGATTTGTTACTTTCAAAATTCCAATTGTTTGATAATACGTGAGCATTTGCTTTGCAACAAGTAAAGCATATAAATATTAATTATTATTTACATTCACATTAATATAATCAGCGAACTACACTTTAAAATATGTTATTTTCATCAGAAATTATCGTTCTACTTTTGATTTACTTTACTTACAAAAATATTTTCCTATGGCATCTATGGCAACACTAAAAGAAAATAGTTCAATCCGGTTAGACAAGTGGCTTTGGGCTGCTCGCTTTTTCAAAACGCGCACTATTGCAAAACAAATGATTGATGGTGGCAAAGTGTTCTATAACGGTCAACGAACTAAGTCAGGAAAAGCAGTTGTGATAGGAGACTCTGTAAAGATTCGTCAAGGTTTTGATGAAAGAGAAGTAAAAGTTATAGCCTTAGCCGATAAAAGGCGTGACGCAACTTTTGCACAAACCTTATATGAAGAAACAGAGCAAAGTATTGAAACAAGAGAGAAAAATAGTTTAGCACGCCAACAAGGGATATTACTTAGTCCGGCAAGCGATACTAAACCCGATAAAAAACAACGTAGAAAACTTAGAGAATTTAAAGAAAGGATATAAGCAGAATGCCTATTACCAATACCCCTAACAGCAAAACTTCAGCCAATGACATACTTAATCGCTATTTATTTAATGACATGCACGTGCGTGGAGAATTAGTACAATTAAGTAAAAGCTATCAAAGCATCGTTAAAAACCATGATTACCCTGTTGGTGTTCGCTTGTTATTAGGTGAATTAATGGCTGCAACTTGTTTACTTAGCGCCACATTAAAATTCGAAGGAGAAATTACCGTACAATTACAAGGTGATGGCCCTATTGGATACATGACGGTAAATGGTGATAACAACCAGCAAATGCGTGGTATCGCCAAATTAAAACCAGAACAAGCCGATACCAATGCTAGTTCATTACATGAACTGATAGGCAAAGGCACAATGGTAATTACTATTCAACCTGACAAAGGTGAAGCTTATCAAGGTGTTGTTGCATTAGAACAAGCAACACTGGCAGAATGTATTGCACATTATTTTGAAGTATCGGAGCAAATTCCTACTAAGGTTTGGTTATTTTGCGATGACGATAAACAACAAGCTGCCGGTAGTTTAATACAACTACTACCTGATGGAGATGGTGGCGCTGAAAACTTAGCTAAACAAGAAAGTGACTTTGAGCATATAGCTCAATTAACCAACACCATTAAAGCAGAAGAGATTTTTTCTCTTGAAGCGGAAGCCTTGCTGTATCGTTTATATCATCAAGAAAAAGTCAGTTTATTTGATCCTCAAGCTGTCAGCTATCAATGTGGGTGTTCACGAAATAAATGCTTAGGGGCTATTGCTCAAATAGAACCCAGTGAAATTGAATCTATTTTATCAGAGCAAAATAAAATATCGATGACCTGTGATTATTGCTTAACAACTTATGACTTTTTTCATGAAGATCTTAAAAGTTTCATTTCGAAAGATAAGCATTAAACACGAGCTTTCATTTTATTAACATTTATTTCTAGAAAACACTCTTTTAGATAATTATCACCTAAAAGAGTGCCTAAGCCCTGTTCTGCCTCAGCCCTTACCCCTATTGTCGTTATAAAATCACATAAAAGAAACTTTTCCCTATTTTCACTATTTATGTAGCTTATACGAAAACTTTCACTTTAGGTTATATTTTACTTTCGTTTTGGAGCATAATCCCATAGAATGTCGGGTTATAAGCACAACGAAAATTTTAGACCTAACCACCAATTAAAATTCGTCATACATTTAGGAGTAAATTCGCTATGACCGCCCCAGAAAACTCAATTGATTTGTCACAATACGGCATTAATGATGTTACAGAAGTTGTTTACAATCCATCTTATGAGTTACTTTTTAGTGAAGAAACAAAAGCCGACCTAGAAGGTTTTGATAAGGGTGTCGTAACTGAACTCGGTGCAGTAAATGTAGATACTGGCATTTTTACCGGTCGTTCTCCTAAAGACAAATACATTGTTCGTGATGATATTACACGTGATACCGTTTGGTGGTCAGATCAAGGTAAAAACGATAACAAAGCAATGACTCCTGAAACATGGGATCATTTAAAAGGCTTAGTAACAACTCAGCTTTCTGGTCAACGTTTATTTGTTGTTGATACTTTTTGTGGCGCTGATGAAGCAACACGCTTAAAAGTTCGTTTTATTACTCAAGTTGCATGGCAAGCGCATTTTGTTAAGAACATGTTCATTCGTCCAAGTGCTGAAGAATTAAAAACATACGAACCAGATTTCGTTGTAATGAATGGCGCTAAAACAGTTAATGATAAGTGGGAAGAACAAGGTCTTAACTCTGAAAACTTTGTTGCATTCAACTTAACTGAAAAAGTACAATTAATTGGTGGTACTTGGTACGGCGGCGAAATGAAAAAAGGTATGTTCTCAATGATGAACTACTACCTTCCTCTTCAAGGCATCGCTTCAATGCACTGTAGTGCAAACGTTGGCGAAGATGGCGACACTGCAATTTTCTTCGGTTTATCTGGAACAGGTAAAACGACACTTTCAACAGATCCAAAACGCCAATTAATTGGTGATGATGAACATGGTTGGGATGATAATGGTGTATTTAACTTTGAAGGTGGTTGTTACGCAAAAACAATTAACTTAAGCAAAGAAAATGAACCTGACATTTACAATGCTATTCGTCGTGATGCATTACTAGAAAATGTAACGGTTAATGCTGAAGGTAAAATTGATTTTGATGATAATTCAAAAACTGAAAACACTCGTGTTTCTTACCCTATTCACCACATTGACAATATCGTTAAACCAGTATCTCGTGCAGGTCATGCTAAGAAAGTAATTTTCTTAACGGCTGATGCATTTGGTGTACTACCTCCAGTTGCTAAATTAACTCCTGAGCAAACTGAATATTACTTCTTGTCTGGTTTTACCGCTAAACTTGCTGGTACTGAGCGTGGTATTACTGAACCAACGCCTACTTTCTCTAGCTGTTTTGGTGCTGCTTTCTTAAGCTTACACCCTACACAATATGCTGAAGTGTTACAAAAGCGTATGTCAGCAGTTGGCGCAGAAGCTTATTTAGTTAACACTGGTTGGAATGGCACAGGCAAGCGTATTTCAATTAAAGCAACTCGTGCAATTATCGATTCTATTTTAGACGGTTCAATTGACGAAGCTGAAACTACAGTTATTCCAATGTTCAACTTAGAAGTTCCAAACTCTGTTGCAGGTGTTGAAGGTGATATCCTTGACCCAAGAAAAACTTATGAAGATGCTAACGATTGGCATAACAAAGCTGTTGATTTAGCTAACCGTTTTGTAAATAACTTCGATAAGTTCACTGATACTGAAAATGGTAAAGCATTAGTAGCTGCAGGACCGCAACTGTAATTAACCTATAATTACTAAGCGATATAAAGCATAGATACAAAAAAGGCCACTCATCGTTAACGATGAGTGGCCTTTTTAATTAAGAAAAAATTAAAACTTTAATGGCAGGCTAACTTTTGCTTGCAAACCACCTTCAGGTTTATTTGACAGTTCAACATAACCACCGTGTGTGTCAATTATACGCTTGATAATCGCCAAGCCTAAACCACTTCCTACTGCTCCCCTCGCTTTGTCACCTTGAGTAAACGGTTGAAACAATCGTTCAATGTCAGAGTCAGGAATACCTTCACCATGATCACTGACAATAAAATATGCAACACTTCTCTGGTTATCAACGCCAGTAAAGATTTCTATATCGCCCTCAGTGTAACGCAGTGCATTCTGAATTAAATTAGCCAGTACACGTTTTACTGCCACATGACGCAAAGGGATTTTAGGGCACTCACTGGTATTAAGATGTATGCTGCGATTACTCGGGATTTCAACGTTAGCAACTTCTTCTATCAACACGTTTAAATCGCCTAACACAGCTTTATCTTTTGAATCATGACGAATGTAATCAATGAATTGATCAATAATATTATTCATATCATTGATATCAGTTTCAATACCTTCTTTAAGAAACTCATCTTGCGCTGACATCATTTCGCTCGCTAAACGTATACGCGTTAATGGGGTGCGTAAATCATGAGAAATACCCGCCATTAAGAGGTTTCTATCATCTTCTAATTGTTTAATCCCTTTTGACATATGATTAAACGCTTGGGTTACTGCCATAATTTCAGATGTTCCATGCTCTTTTAAGGGATCGGGAAAATCTCCTCGTCCAACATCTTCAGCAGCATGTTGCAAAGACTTTAACGGTCTATTGATCTGCCTTACAAATAACCAACCTCCAGCAACACTCAGCACGCCAATAATACCGAGAAAGAATACCAAAGGAGAGAAATTTGCTTCTTCTAAACCTAATAAAGGAATTTTTACCCAAAGGTTAGGTGCTTGTGGTGGCCTTATCCAAAAAAGGTACTCGTCTCCTTGCGAAATACGTACCTCAGCAGCACCACCAAGTAGTGCTGACATTTGTTCACTTCGATAAGGGTAATAACCTGCTGAACCTAAACCTAATCTTAACGCTTCGGCTTCTCGATATACGCCAATTCCTGTTTCATGATGAAAAGCTTCAGCCATTTTAGGACTTAATCGAGCATCTTTTATATCAATAAAAACAACGCGTATTTGCTTAGCTAGCAATTGGTTTATCTGCTGTTGATTCGGTTCAATCACATATAATGCAAAAGATACATATGACACAACTTGATTTACAAACAGTAAAAAGCCAATTAATAAAACGGTTTGGCCAAAGGCACTTCGAGGTAATACTTTCATAACAACATCAGTTCAACAATTAAGAAACTTTACCGTCTGGTACAAAAACATAACCTAATCCCCAAACTGTTTGTAAATATCGAGGTTTAGCGGGATCAGCCTCCAGCATTCTGCGTAAACGCGATACTTGTACATCAATGCTACGCTCAAGGGCAGAGTAATCTCGTCCTCTTGCTAAATTCATTAATTTATCACGAGATAATGGTTCTCTAGGATGGGTCACTAATGCTTTTAATACCGCAAACTCACCACTTGTTAAAGGCATACTTACATCACCTTTTACCATTTCTCGGGTTGCTAAATTAAGGTGATATTCACCAAAAGAGATGGCATTTTCTTCCATAGAAGGGGCGCCAGGAGCTTCATGTACACGACGACGCAAAACAGCTTTTATACGGGCTAATAGTTCGCGAGGATTAAAAGGCTTAGGAATATAATCATCTGCACCAAGCTCTAAACCAATTATACGGTCAACTTCATCACCTTTAGCCGTTAACATAACAATCGGAATATTATTATTTTGTTGACGTAAGCGTCGGCAAATTGATAAGCCATCTTCACCGGGTAGCATTAAATCTAATACCAATAAGTGAAAGTTTTCACGTTCAATCAACCTATCCATTTGCTCTGAATTAGCTGCACTACGTACCACAAAACCCTGCTCAACCAAATAACGTTCCAATAAAGAACGTAAACGCATATCATCATCAACTACTAATATTTTTTGAGTTTCTTGGGTCATTCTATTTCTCGCAATACGTTTACAAATTAATATAGTGTTCATCTTACTATAAGTGATGTGTGTAGTGATTGGAAAGATTGAAAAGTAAATACCTACATCTATTTGTTACAATTTATGACTATAAGTCACTCATATAAAAGACATTGAAAAAAGTAGGTTGTAATAGCTTATTTTAAATAATGAATTGCTTGTTCTGTGACACACTGAGTAAGGCTTTTTTGGCGTTCGCTGCTTGAGAGTGAAGTAATCGCGGAGTTAACTAATTGCATCTTTTTTTGCCGTTCTACTGCTGATAAATGAGCTAACTGTGAGTGAAAACATCCTTTTAAACCAAAGTTAATAGCAACTTCAGACTTTATGGTGTCTTCCCCTAGGCACTGCATTAATTTTTGAGCCAACGTATTCTTGTCCATAGTTAGGATCAGATCATTCAACTGATAAACGGTTGGATCTGTTTTACGTTCAAAATTGCAAGCATAAAACATATCAGCAACGGCAATCACTGGAATCAACTGCCGATGTTGCTCGCTAAACTTTTGTTTTAGCCAAATATTACGCTCTTGAATACTTTGGTTACTTTCATTTTCTTGACTATAAGTTTTTGCTAACGAAATATTTGTAAACAATATAAAAAATGACAAGATAAAGAATATTTTCATTGGGATAGACTAACTTATTAAATCAGAGTAAAAATTAAAACGTTTAGGTTATCAAAATCAGTAGCCAAAATAACCATGATCTTTATCTCAGTATACTAATTAATATTATCGTTTTGATCTAGCATACCTCACCCAAATATATATACCACTTAACGAAAGTAATATCAGTAAAATAGCCACTGCATCCATAAACAATACGCCAACTAATCCTAAAATACGGCCACTGTGAGCATCTAAGATAATACGTTCTAACGTTAAAAATTGTGAACGATAAGCCAGTGCAGCTTGTTGAAGCTTTTGTGAAGAAACAGTTTCTGACATTATCCACTCAGGTTCTATTAGCGGATGTATATTTTGCCAGAGGAGAAAGTCACCATCACTTTGATAATACCCCGATGCTGTTTTTACAACGATTATATTGTTATTAAGGTTTAACGCTTCAATACCTTCTGGAATGCCTGTTTCAACTCCCAACTGATCGAGCATTTCACCTTGCTTATCATATATGTACAAATGACTTTGACTAGCGATAACAAATACATCAATGATTGTATCTTTTGATATGTTAATAGCCATAGCGCCAGCACTAACTATATCAGTCGCGCTTTCAAACAATAACTCATCATCAAGCCAAACAATATTATTGGTTACTCGTAATAAGCCTTGTTGATAAAAACGAATATCTTCAGGTGTTGCAATGCCATAGTGATCTAACAGCAAGGTATTTTTAATTGGTTGGTGTGCTAAAGATAGCGTTGCAGTGTGATTAAGCGCTACACCCGTGATAGATAGGAAGATAATAAAAAAAGCGGCCATTATGCCAAGTTTTCTGTGCCATTCACGTAAATGACGAATCAAACGATTTTGTAAAGATTTGGATGGTTTCATTGCTGATATATTTAGAGTAGCCTAGCGCTATTTTGCCGTATAGCTTTACTTTTAGCTAGTCATTATAAACTATCAATCAACAACTTTAGTATTTAACCAAAGCGCTAAACGGGCTACCTTCTTTGTTGCTCTCACAGATAGTGTTGCGCCAGTAATTCCATCAATATGTTTATTTAGACGAATATCTTTGTTCAACTCCGCATTTATAAACTGTTGTGAGAAAAACTCATGTCGAACTTCATCCCCACGACTTTCTCTAAATGTTAAAACTTTAAAGTGAGCAATTTGATTATTTTTAATGTGTACGCCAATTGTGATCGGTTTTTCTTTGCCTATTTCATTTAAAACCCACACGGTTTGGTTATCTGCTTGCCAGTAACGAATACGCATACGATTAAATTTATGCTGTAAAATATCAGCAACAGCTGATTTATCCGCTTTGCTTAACCATAAAACCTTTGACTCAGGTGTAATATTAACAAATGCTTGGCTGATAAAATCGGCGGGAGTTTGATACACTCCTTTAGCTGCTACGCTTACCTGACTAAAGGTTATCGCGATAACAAAAAGAGTTAAAGAAAGAAGTTTATTCATATCAACACCCGCTAGTTTTTTCCAAAGAGTGAATAGCATCTTAGTGCCATTCACTTTTTAAAATATAATTAACTGCTTTTAAAAGCGGTTAATTAAAATTGGTAACCAAAACCTAAGTTAAAGCCTTTATCGTCTTTAGCGCCACCAAGATCTTCATAATCTGCTTTTAATACTACATTTTCATGAAGATAGTAGTTAACACCTACGCTTGTTGACTCAACAGCTGTTGATGCACTATTTCCAGCATTATTGTCGTATTCAGCGTAACGAGCAAATACACCTACTTTTTCATTAAACTGGTAAGACGGTTCTACATAAAAACCTGTTTGCTCATCACGACCTAATGCTTTTGCTTCAGCGCCATCAATGTCCCAACGTGCATATAAAGCGCGAACAGTGAAGTTATCAACTTGATAAATTGCATGTGCTTCTAATAACGTTGCATCAGCTTTATCAATAGGTGCTGTAAAGCTATCATCAGCGGCACCTTGCGTAATATCTGTTTGATATTGTACTGTTGCTGCTAGTTCTAATCCTGCAACACCTGTGTATTTAACGCGACCAGTATAAGCAAGGTTTTCAGCAGTAGCTTTTGCTACTTTTTGACGGCCATTACGAATTTTAAAATCATCACTAACTTCTAAACCACTTGTTACTGCACCGTCAATACTAACGCCGCCAGTTGGCTTGTAATTAAATGCTACACCAGCTTCCCACCATGTAGCTGGGATAATATTCTTCTCTACGCCGTTACGTTCAACACCATAAAATGTTGGTGGCTCATGTGTTTCATTGATAATGCCAACAGGAATTAAAAACAAACCTACTTTTGAGCTAAGGCCTTCTTTAATATCAACTTCAACATAAGCTTGTTCAAGTTCAACTTCACCTGACTTACCTTCGCCAGCGATAGAGTGTTCTAATTCAAACTCTGAGAAAAAGCGTACTGAGTCACTAAACTCATGGCCGAAAAATAAAACAAAGCGATGAAAATCAATTTTGGCATCACTGTTATCATAGTTGTTATAGTGTAATTCACCGTAACCACCAATTGTTGTATTAGCAAAAGCACTTTCTTCTGCTTTCACATCAAGTTGATCTGCTGTTACATTAACTTTTCGATCTGTTTCATCAAGACGCTTTTCTAATGATGCTAAAACTTTTTGTTGTTCTGCAATCACTTTACGTAATTCATCAGTCTCTTGGTTCGCTATTGCTGCGTTACTGGCAAAAAGGCCAACTAGTGCAGAAGCAATTAGTGTTTTTTTAATCATGTTTTAAGTTCCGATATAATGTTATTTAATTTTTATAGTGCTAATAATTTAGCTAATTTGGTTATTAAAAGAGACGATTGGAAAGTTTTAGCGTAGCGCGTCTCTCTTAAAAGTGGCGCTATTAAATCATGACTCGTAATAGGAATCAATATCGTTTGTATTATTCTTTAATATATCTAATCTTTCTTTGATATAAAACAATACCTGTTTTTATTTATCTAGTAATACAGAGATTCTGACGTAAAAGATGAGATGTTTTTTGCTTGAGGATGCTTATAGCGTAGGATTTTAACGATAAGAGAAGTGAAAATTACCCGTAATAAATAGAGTTATTACGGGCTTTAATGATTAACTGTAATAAAAATTAAAGCGTATTAAGCTTTTGCACTCTCACGAGAAGATACACGTTCATACCAGTCTAAAATATGAGTATATTTTTCATCAACTCGTATTTTTACTACGCGGGCAAAGTCGATAGTACATAATAACGTGATGTCAGCAATACTGAAGTAATCGCCAACTAGGTATTCAGATTTACTAAGGTGCTCATTTAATGCTTCAAAATATGCTATCGCATTTTCACCTGAAGCACTTCCCCATTCAGCAATAGGTTTCATACGATCTTTAAAAAAACCTGTTGAGTGCACAAAGCACATACTAACAGGTTGTAATAGATGAAATTCTACTCTACGTTGCCACATTTCAACTTGTGCTTTTTCTAATGCACTACGCCCCATCAACGGGCTTTCAGGTTCGAGTTCTTCAAAGTATCGGCAAATAGCAACTGTTTCACCAATACATGTGCCATCATCTAATTCTAAAAATGGTAATTTAGTTGTTGGATTTTTAACTTTCATTTCTGGAGTAAGGTTATCACCAGCAGCAATGTCAACTTCTTGGTAGTTCATTTCAATATTTTTTTCGGCAAGAAACATACGCACTCTACGAGGATTTGGTGCTTTATGCGTTTGATAAATTTTCATTCTTTAATTACCCTTTAGTTTTAGTCATTTAATTTAGCTTACTGTAGTCTGGTGTTGAAACCAAGCAACTAAATATACGTTCGATATTTATCTACATTACTTACTTAAATCAGCCATCTGTAATTTTCGCGCTATAGTCGCATCTAAAGTGCCTTTTTTAATAGCCAGTTCAGTTTCTAGTGCTTGTCTTTCTTGTACTGATTTTTTATCTTCTTTACTTTTTAACATTTCTATTTGAATAGTAAGTTCTAATATTTCTAAAGAGAGTTCACGGATTTCTTTATCGATATCACTCTCATCAGCATTTCCTTTTGTAGAAACCTCTTCTTTTGCTGTCGTTTTATTTGAGATAGAGAATGATTTTTTTTGAGTTTCTTCAGATTCAGATAATTTTTTACGGGAAGCTTCTGATATGTCCACCTGATCAGGCTGTAAATATTTATCTTTTGATGGCGTACTTAATTGATTTTCAGCAGAGGCAACCCTGTCTGCGGGTAAATTCATCTCTTGAGAGGTGTTTTTATTTATAGATGAAATAGCATTATTGGTGGCTGAAATACTTTCCATAATCAATTCCTTTAAGTGTCCTTTAAGACCAGTATAAGTTAATTTTGCTCACTGTAAATTAACTTATAAAAATATCGAATAGAACATTTTGCAGTAAACACCCACATTTAAACGATTTTTATTTATATTCGCTTCTATACTATTCACTTATAGCTTCTGCTCAAGTAAAATTTACAGCGTAAGGATTAATTAAGCTTTGTACGAGCAAGGTTACCTTTAAACACATTTTAAAATAGTTTGAATAAATCAGGGAAATATTATGAATGTAGAAGAAATGATTGAGCAAGTCACACAAATGACATTACTCTATGGTCCAAAATTACTCGGAGCAATAGCGGTATGGATTATTGGTGGATGGATTGTAAAAGCCATTGGTCGTGGTGTAGAAGCTGCGTTAAATAAAGGTGGTACGGATCCTTCATTAATGCCTTTTCTTACGGGCGTTGTAAATGGCCTATTAAGAGTAATGTTAATTATCACGGTGCTAGGAATGTTAGGCATCGAGATGACCTCATTTATAGCTATTTTGGGTGCAGCTGGTTTAGCCGTTGGTATGGCATTATCAGGTACATTACAAAACTTTGCTGGTGGTGTAATGATACTTATCTTCAAACCATTCAAGGCTGGTGATGTTATCGAAGCACAAGGTTATATAGGCTCTGTTTCTGAGATACAAATTTTCAACACCATCATGAAAACTCCTGATAATAAAACAATCATTATTCCAAATGGTGGTTTATCAACATCATCAATGATTAATTATTCAACTGAAGCGAAAAGACGTGTAGATTGGACTATTGGTATTGGTTACGGAGATGACGTAGATAAAGCAAGAGCTGTTATCAAACGTTTATGTGACGAAGATGCACGCATTTTAAAAGATCCTGAAGTATTTATTGCTGTTTCAGCACTCGCTGATAGCTCTGTTAACTTTGCCGTTAGAGCATGGGTAAATGCAGCAGATTACTGGGGCGTATACTTTGAGTTGAATGAAAAAGTATACAAAACATTTGAAAGTGAAGGATTAAACATTCCTTACCCACAAATGGATGTTCACATTCATAAAGATGCATAATTTTTAGTAAGCTATATAGCAAAGTAAAAATTTATAGACGCTAACAAAAATATTGACCTATTTAAAAACCGAGCCAATGAATGTGGCTCGCTTTTTTATTTGTTTTCATTGACATGTAATTAGAAAAGTACTCACCTTGTAGCAATGGTTACTATTATCACCTGTCTCTTATACACATCTGACGCTGCCGACGAAGAGGATAGTGTAGAT
>OJGT01000172.1_pt1 | contig 11882 bp, 6 predicted proteins | sample 1595031 | NCBI WGS metagenome assembly OJGT01 (sample SAMN05416857, study PRJEB24817) | seawater metagenome | isolation source: Sea water | place: Canada:Atlantic | collected 2013-11 | reverse complement strand
CTTCGTCGGCAGCGTCAGATGTGTATAAGAGACAGCAATAACAATATCACCAAAGCCAGAGCTGTATAATCGACCTGCAGCAATGATAAAAACCTTAAATAATCAACTAACTCAATACGAAGTTGATTTTCAGTCAAGCATTGCTGAGGCTGAAGAATATAAACACCTCTTTACTATTGCCCCTGAAATGAAAACAATTATTGAAGCTCACTTTTTAGAAGCGAGAAATCAATCAAACCAGCTTCTAGGTAAAATAACAGCAGTAAAAAACATTATCGGAAACGTCGAATCGAGTAATCAATAATGAAATTAAGGAAGTGGCAAAGTGAATGTGTAATTTCAGCCATAGAGAAATACAAAAAGAATAGACATTTTCTATGCTTAGCTACACCAGCAGCGGGTAAAACACTAATGGCTGCTGTGCTAGCTAAAGAGTTAAAAGGTGTTGGGTTAATAGATTTTGTTATTTGCTTCTCACCAAGTTTAACTGTAGCCAATAGTATTGAAGCCACGTTTAGCAAGGTACTAAATGCTCGATTCGATGGTGTAATTGGTGCTTTAGGAAAGTCATACACGTATCAATCCATGCTCCATCTAAATGAAGAGTTTTGGGATATATTAGCTAGTCATAAAGTGCTGGTAATATTTGATGAAATTCACCACTGTGCAGGTGATTCAGAAGATAATGTTAACGCATGGGGAGAACCTATTCTCTCATACATAAAAAACAAAGCCACTTATACACTTGAGCTTTCAGGTACGCCATGGCGTTCAGATACATTACCGATCACATTATCTGAATATTCAGATTTAAATGGAAAAATAAAATGTGATTATGTTTATGGGTTATCTCAAGCAATTAATGACAAGGTTTGTCGTAGTCCTAATATCGTATTAATTGATAATGAAAACATCGTCATCACTAAAAAAGAGACTGATACACAAACGTTCACAAGTTTTATTGAATTGTTTAATAAAAACATCATCAGCTATAGTGAGTTAGTCCAAAATAAAACAGCGTTGAAATATATTCTTAGGCGAGCCATTAATAAACTCCAAACTATCAGACTTTTAAACGGTAATGCTGGTGGTTTAATTGTCGCTTCTTCAGTTACACACGCTAATGATATTCATCAATTGATGACTTTATATTTTAATCAAGACGCAGTAGTTGTTACTCACAAGCAACCTAATGCTACCCATATTATTAATAACTTCAGGCAAAGCCAGCAAGCATGGATAATCAGCGTTGGTATGATATCTGAGGGAACTGATATTCCAAGGTTACAAGTATGTTGTCACTTGAGTAGGGTAAAAACAGAGCTCTATTTCAGACAAATATTAGGTCGAATTCTTCGCATTACGCAAACAAGCAATGAACAAGCATGGCTTTATACCTTTTCAGAGCCCAGTTTAAGCGAGTTCGCTCATCGACTAGATCAAGAAGTTCCAGATCAAAATATTCTGAAAAATGAACACTTCTCATCAATTGATTCGAACAACACAAAAATAAGATCGCATGTTTTGAATAATAATGAGCATGAAGATGATATTAAAAAAACAACAATTTCTATTTCTGATGCCGTAGATAAAAGCTCGAATACAAACGATAAAATTGCCTACATTGATATTATCGGAAATTTTCGCCAACAAGTTATCAATACTTTTAATTCGCCATTTTAATGCCCTAAAATTGATAGTTTTAAAAAGAATTTAAACCAAACTTTTCCAACTAAAATTAATTTACGCTACTGCTTTTTAAGTTTATAAAAAAGAACAACATAATACTCTTAAACCATTTAACTTATTTGTTACACTGGGTACATTATTTTTAGTATTCATCTAAGTTTTAAGAACTATGTCAGATTTCAAGAAAATTGAAGCGTTAGAAAAACGTTTATGGTCAGCAGCCGATTCTCTCCGTGCCAACACTGGCCTTACAGCTCAAGAATACTCACGTCCAATATTAGGCTTGATTTTCCTTAAGTATGCTGAATTTCGTTTTACTCAAGCGAAAGAACGTATTGAAGCCAAAGGCAGTTCTCGTCGTCGTGGTACTGGCGATATAAAATCTCAAATTCAAGCTGAAGGCGCGATGTTTGTGCCAGACGATGCTTTGTACGCAAATTTACTGGCATTACCTGAAGGCTCAAACATTGGTCTGCAAGTTAATAACGCCATGAAAGCGTTAGAAGCTGACAATGAATCGATTAAAGACGCATTACCAAAAACCTATACCCGTTTTGATAACGACATTCTAAAAGGTTTACTTAAAAACTTTACCGCGATTGATTTTGGTTTAGGCTCAGACATCTTTGGTCGTATTTATGAATACTTCCTTAACGAGTTTGCTAAAACCGAAGGTCAAGGCGGTGGTGAGTTCTTCACACCATCGGCCTTAGTACGTTTAATTACTGAAGTGATTGAACCGTATCACGGTAAAGTATTTGACGCTGCCTGTGGCAGTGGTGGTATGTTTGTCAGTTCTGCGGACTTTGTTGCTAGTCACAATAAATCAGCCTCTGATGAGTTATCGATATTCGGTCAAGAGAAAACAGGCGATACCGTACGTTTATCAAAAATGAACTTAGCGGTTCATGGTTTACAAGGTGATATTCGAGAGGGTAACTCGTATTACGAAGACCCGTTTGATCTAGCCAAGGGTGAAATCATCGATGGCAAGCAATACGGTCAGTTCGACAGAGTAATGGCGAACCCACCGTTCAACGTAAATGAAATTCAAAAAGACCGTTTAGAAGGTGACAAACAACGTTTTCCTTTTGGTATGCCACGTAACGATAACGGTAACTACCTTTGGATACAGTTGTTTTACGCTGCATTGAACAAAACAGGCCGTGCAGGTTTTGTTATGGCAAATTCTGCCAGTGATGCCCGTGGCTCTGAGCAATATATTCGCCAACAACTGATTGAAGACGATGGCGTAGATGTAATGGTTGCCGTATCAAGTAACTTCTTCTATACCGTTACTTTACCTTGTGCCTTATGGTTTTTAGATAAAAACAAACCCGCCAAGAACAAAGACAAAGTATTGTTTATTGATGCACGCCATATTTTCCGTCAAGTGACTCGTGCAGTGCGAGATTACAGTAGTGAACAGCTCAACTTTATCGCTAATATTGTGCGTTTATACCGTGGACAAGACATTGATAACACCTACCTAGAAACACACCCAGATACAGGTAACGATGGTAGTTATTCACTTGAAGCTTTCTTTAAAAGTGACAGCGGTGAAGTTACTGATGGTAAGTTGGAATACCAAGATATTGCTGGCCTTTGTAAAGTAGCGACCAAAGCGGAAATTATAGATCAGGGTTATAGCTTAAATCCAGGTCGTTATGTTGGTATTGCTGAAGGCGAACAAGAGCATGATGAAGACTTTGCTGCTAAGTTAGAAGCTTTACAAGAAGAGTTAGAAGTTTTGAATGCAGAAGCTCATGAACTTGAAGGCTCTATAGCACTCAATATATCTAAAATTATTGGGAGCATATAATGAGTGAGTTCACAACAGTCACTTTAGAGGGGGTTTGTACTAAAGTAACAGATGGAACTCATGATTCCCCAAAACTTCAAGAGTTTGGTGTTCCGTTTATTAAAGCAAAACATATAACTAAAGGTTTAGTCGATTTTGACAATTGTGACTATATAACCCAAGAAGAGCACGAGAAAGTTATAGCGAGGTCAAAGCCTGAGTATGATGACATCTTATTTACCAATATTGGAGCATCTGTTGGTAGAACTGCAATAATAAAGTCTAAAATTGAATTTAGTATTAAAAATGTAGCGTTATTCAAGCCAGATCCTAAAGTTATTAATCCAGATTACCTTTATTTCAAGATTACTTCTAGTGACTTTCAAACGGGTATTAAGAACCTTAAAAGTGGCTCTGCTCAGCCTTTTGTTACTCTTGGTTCGTTAAGGAGCTTTAAATTTCAAATTCTTAAAAGCTTAGATGATCAAAAGGCAATTTCTAATACTTTACTTAACTATGACAACCTAATCGAAAACAACAACAGTCGTATCGCTATTTTAGAAGACATAGCGCAATCCCTTTACCGCGAATGGTTTGTTAAATTCTGCTACCCAGGCCATGCTGACGCGCTTATTGAAAGTAAAGGCAACCCAAAACTCATCGATTCACCGCTAGGTAAAATCCCTAACGGTTGGGAAGTTAAACGCTTGGATGATTATGTTGTATTACAACGTGGATTTGATTTACCTAAAAGAAACCGTAATGAAGAAGGTGGTATCCCAATTTATGCTGCATCAGGTATTACAGGCTACCATGACCAGGTAAAAGCCAAAGGACCTGGTCTAGTAACTGGTCGTTCTGGTACATTGGGCATTGTTAAATTAGTGCTAGAAGGTCATTGGCCTTTAAATACATCGTTATGGGTAAAGGAGTTTAAAAATTGCACCGCTCACTATGCTTATTATCTTCTTGATGGCATTGGTCTGGAGCGTTTTAATTCAGGAGCATCAGTACCAACATTAAATAGAAATGATGTTCATGGGAATCCTGTAATTGCTCCTCCAACTTGTTTAATTGAAAAGTTTGAAAGCATTGCTAGTGCAAATCATAAACAAATTCACCTATTAAAATGTAAAAATGAAAACTTGAAACAACAGCGCGATATGCTGTTACCCAAATTGATATCAGGCCAAATTAAGTTAAAGGATTAATGAATGAATAAATTCATTGTGTTTGTACACGGTTTAGGCGGCGAACTAGATAAAACATGGGGGCAATTTCCTGAGTTTATAATTAATGATGCAACTATTGATTATAAAGTTATTGAATATGGCTACACTTCACCTAATCCAATAAAACAATTTTACTTACCCGCACCATCAATTTTAAGTATTGCAAATGGGTTGTTAACAGACCTTGAAGTACGTTGCGATCTAGAAAATGATGACATTATATTAGTTGGTCATAGTTTAGGGGGCTTAGTTATTCGACGAATGTTGTTGAGGCTAAACGCCAAAGGGGTCAATCACAATATAAGGAAAGTGTGTTTTTTTGATGTTCCTCACGAAGGTTCTGGCTTTGCTAAAGTAGGAAAGTATATAGCTTGGTTTAATATACATTTGAAAGCACTTTCAAGTAATTCTAGTGAATTAGATGATCTGAATGAACAATGGGTGGATAGAAAATTAGATGAACATTTAAATATTTTAAGTGTTGTTGATGCAAACGAGACAGTTGTCGCAGGTATGAGTTCTAAAAGCATTTTTAGGTTTCATGATATAAAGACTATAAATAGCGTAAACCACAGCACAATTGTTAAACCTGAAACAGATAATGATACTACCGTATTAGTTTTAAAATCTTTTATTAAAAGCAAACCGTCAATTGGGAAGTTTAATAGTAACTCTACTTCAAAAACACTTGAAAAATGGTTGAAGTATGACGAGCGAAGGCATGAATTAGCATACTTAGAAGATCAAAAAAGAGAGGGTGCCTTTCTGGGGATGGTTGCAGGCTTGTCTTCTTCAATACCATTGGTACGTTTGACTGGGCTGTCAGGTCTAGGTAAATCAAGGTTAGTTCTTGAATATAAAAAAAGAACCTCAGTAAGTGACGAAGACTTTCTAATTTATAATGGCTCTGGTAATGAAGAGGACGTTATTACTAGTTTCACTTTAGCTGTTGAAAATAAAGCCGAGGGTTTAGCTATTGTAGATAATTGTCCTGTTGACCTGCATAATAAACTATCAAAAATACTATCTTCAAATAACTCTTCTTTAAAAGTTGTAACTACATTTTTTTATCACGATCCAGAAAATACGTTGAAGGATAGTGTTCAAATTAAACTAGAAAAATTAGAAGATGATAAGATTTTCCAAATTATTGATTCACGCTTACCTGATTTAGACAGATCTAGTAAAGCCAGACTAAATAAGTTTATAGAAGGGTTTCCATTGTTAGCTGATATGGCTACTAAAGAGCTACAGGTTGATGGCGTTATCAGAACTTCATTTTCTGAGAATGATTTAGTCGAAAAATTAATAAATGGCGATAACAATTTAACTGACAACCAAAGGGAGTTGTTGAAAGTATTTTCGTTATTTGACTACTTTAGATTTCAAAAAAATCAACCAGGGGAAGTTAATGAGGATGCAGTATTTTTGAATAAAATTGCTGGCACAAGCCAAATTGAGTTTGAAGGTACTGTTAAGCATTTTGAAAATAAAGAATTAATTAATTGCACTGGAAATATAGCCAGATTAGTTCCAAAACCATTAGCATTAAATTTAGCAATGGAGTGGTGGAATAATAATTACTTTGATCGACAATCTGAGGTTATTTTAAGGCTTCCACCATCAATGTTGGAGAGCTTTTGTGAACAAATTAAATATTTAGATGCATCTATAAATGTACAAGATTTTGTTAAAAGTTTTTGCGAGGGCGGAAGCCCTTTCAGCCAAGCGGAATTGTTACTTTCTAAACAGGGTTCAAGACTTTTTCGCGCATTGGTAGAAGTGAACCCTAAAATAACAAGTGATCTTTTGTATAAAGTCATATCAAGGCTATCTGATAATGAAATTAGTAACCTAGATGGCGATGTGAGACGAAATTTTGTTTGGTCTCTTGAAATGCTTGTGTTTCATGAATCTTGTTTTGATAAAAGTGCATGGGTTTTATTTAAATTCGCGCAGTTTGAAAATGAAAATTATGGTAATAACTCATTAGGACAATTCTCTCAATTATTTCGTTGGCAGCTATCGGGTACTGAGGCTAATTTCACGCAAAGACTTGATATATTAAAGAGAGCTTCAGGTCTAAATATGGAAAGCGCAGATATTGTGATAATTGAAGCTGTTAAAACTGCAATTGATACACATGGTGGTTCTAGAACAATTGGTGCTGAGCTTCAAGGAACCAAGCCAGAACTAAAAGAATGGATGCCTAAAATTTGGCAAGAAATCTATGATTATTGGCAGTCGTTATTAGATTCATTGGTTGTAATAATTAAACGAGAACAGTTGGTTGAACAGGCTAAAGATGCTTTTGGTCACCATATAAGAGGGCTAATAAGATATAAACAGTTTGAACAATTAGATGGCTTTATAAAAGACATAATTAAGCTAACTGGTAAGTATTGGCCTGCCGCCGCCCAGTCTATTACACATGCCTTACAATACGATAAAAAAGGTATGGAACAAGAGCAAATTAATTATCTTGAATCTTGGTTGAAATTATTGTCTCCGGATGATGATAATCTTGAAGAAAAACTTAAGCTTATAGTTCTTAATCCATCCCGAGAACATGTTAAGGACGAAAACGGACATTATATTGATATGGCTGCTGAAGACGCCAAGTATTTAGCTGAGGAGCTTAAATATGTTTATGGAGAATTAATACCAGAATTAGATTTATTAATGACTTTTCCTGAGCAGAAACAAAGCTGGGTTTTTGCAAAGCACTTGGTACTTGAAATAGATGATATTGATGAATTGTTATATGAAGTTCTCGATTATTTCCGTAAGCACAGTGGAGTGCATACACAGTTTATTTCTGGTTTTTTGTTTGGGCTTCATATGAAAGAACCTGTTAAATGGAAAGGGGTAATTGAGTTAATAGGGTCAGATGAAGATCTCATTGAATATTACCCTGACTCAATAACTACAGGAAACTTTGAAATTTCGCATTTAGATATTTTTATTGAGTTGATTAGAGAGGGGAAACTGCCTAGTCATTCGGCCTCAATGCTCATTTACGGGCGTTCAACTGAACACCTTACTGAAGAAGAAATCGCTCGCTTTTGTATGTCATTAAGCGAAATTGACGCTACAGCAGTTTGGGTGGCTCTTGATAATATTAATATGTACGCACACGGGCGTAATGATATTGATTTTACTAAGTTAATACCTACTTTAGTCCATTTAGTTCTTAATGTGTCTTTCAAAAAAGAAGATAAGACTCGCCATTCAGATAGTTATCATTGGTTAAATTCGGTTGAAAGACTATTGAAGTCTGAAGATGAAGAGTTTGCATTAAAGCTATGTCTGCATCTAGTTGACCAAGTTGGTAGTAATGATGTTAATTATTCTGATTTATGGGATTACTTAGGTAATGGTTTCTATAAAGCTTTTGAATTACATAGTAATTATATTTGGCCTAAAATAGCTGACAAGTTTATTCATGGTAGAGCGATTAAACCGTATCGTTTGATTGACTTGTTGGGTAGCGGTAAATCGTATAAAAAAAGGGACAAAAGTATTTTTGATATCTTAGAGCCGGAAGTTATTATTGATTGGTGCCAAGATGAAGTTGCTCTTCTCATTGTTGGTCGTGTCATTTCTCTGTTTATCACTCATGGGGAAGATCGAGCTTTCAACCCGTTAATGGTTAGTTTGTTATCTGTCTTTGGAAACAATAAAGCATTTAAAGGGGAAGTATCAGCGAATTTTTCAAGTAGATCATGGTCTGGCTCATTAGTCCCTTACTTAGAAGTTGATAAAGAATTAATCTATCCTCTGATAAGTCATGAGAACATAAAGGTTAAAAGTTGGGCTTCAGATTTTGTTGAGAATATTGATCGTCAAATTGAGTATGAAACAAAAAGAGAATTAGAAAGGAAAATAAGGGACTTTTAATGACTTACACGGAAGACGCTTTAGTAGAACAACCAGCAATACAGCTATTCTCTGAATTAAACTGGGAAACGGCTACGTGCTGGGATGAAGTATTTGGTTCAGTCAATGATGAGTCCTTACAACATAAACCGTTATTTTTCGGCAGAGAAACACGTAATGACGTTGTATTGTTTGCTCGTTTAAAAACTGCACTACTAAAGCTAAACCCTGATGTCAACCAACTCATTATTCAAGAAGCCATTGATGATATAGCGCGAGATAGAAGCGCTATGACACCCGTTTCAGCCAACGAAGCTGTGTATGAGCTACTACAAAATGGTTATGTTTACACTACGGAGGCTGAAGGCGAAGATGATTGTGTTGTTCGTTATGTTGATTGGAACAACGCTTCTGAAAATGACTTTCTTTTATGTAGCCAAATGAGCATAACGGGCGAAATTGAGACTCGTCGCCCTGATTTACTCGGTTTTGTTAATGGACTTCCGTTTGTGTTTGTAGAGCTTAAAGCTAGCCATAAAAACTTACTAACAGCATATAAAGACAATCTTGCTGATTACCGTACAACTATCCCTCAGTTATTTATCTTCAATCAATTAATTTTACTATCTAATGGTGTGCAATCAAAGGTTGGCTCTATATCAAGCCAATGGGAACACTTTGCAGAATGGAAGAAGATTGAATCTGAATCTGAGCAACGCAAAGTCAGCCTTGAAGTTGCTATACGTGGTGTATGTGAGCAAAACCGCTTACTTGATATTATTGAAAACTATGTGTTGTTTGTAAAAACAAAACATACAGTAAAAATAATAGCTAAGTATCATCAATACCTTGGTGTTAACCAAGCACTCTCTGGCTTAACTAATGTAAAAGAACGAACTGGACAGTTAGGTGTTTTTTGGCATACACAAGGTAGCGGTAAAAGTTTTTCTATGGTGTTTTTCTGTAAAAAGGCTTTTCGTAAATATACAGGTAACTGGACGTTTGTTTTAGTTACCGACAGAACAGATCTTGATGATCAAATTTATAAAACCTTTAATGCTGCGGGTATTGTTACTGAAAACTGCCAGGCCGAGTCTGGTGTTCAATTAAAGTCATTGCTTAGTGAAGATCATCGTTTTGTTTTTACCTTAATTCAAAAATTTAAAGGTGATGAAAAAGGTAACTATCCTGTTTTATCTGAACGTGACGATATAATCGTTATTACTGATGAAGCTCACAGGAGCCAATACGACTCTTTAGCAATGAATATGCGTAATGCCATGCCTAATGCATCGTTTATGGCATTTACAGGTACTCCACTGCTTGCAGGGGAAGCCAAAACCCAAGAGGTGTTTGGTGATTACATCAGTATTTATAATTTTTCTGATGCCGTTGATGATGGTGCAACGCTACCGTTGTATTATGAAAACCGTGTACCAGAAGTATCAATATCAAATGAAGATATTGGTGATGAAATTGCTGAAATATTAGATGAAGCAGATTTAACTGACGAGCAAGAAGCACGATTAGAAACTGAATTTTCAAAAGCCTACCATATAATTACCCGTGATGACCGTTTAGAAACGGTTGCTAAAGATCTCGTTGAGCACTATATAAACCGTGCCCCTTTTTCTGATGGTAGGCTTGGTAAAGCAATGGTTGTGTCTATTGATAAAGCAACCACCATTAAAATGTATGACAAAGTTCAAGCGGCATGGAAAATAAAATTATCTAGTTTAAAAACACAAGCTAAGTATGCAACGGGAAGTCGTTTAAATAAGTTAAACTTTCAAATTGAGCATATGTCATCAATGGATATGGCGGTTGTTGTATCAGGTGGTCAAAATGATGATGAACGCCTTACTAAAAAAGGTCTTAACTATAAACCACACCGCGAGCGTTTTCTTAAAGAAAAAATGGATGAAAAGTTTAAAGACCCAGAAGACGACTTACGAATAGTATTCGTTTGTGCAATGTGGCTAACAGGGTTTGATGCACCGGCAGTTTCGACACTTTATCTAGATAAACCCTTAAAAAGCCACACGCTAATGCAAACCATTGCCCGTGCTAACCGTGTGTATGCGGGTAAATCTGCGGGGCAAATTGTTGACTACATCAATATTTTTAGTTCTCTGCAACAAGCACTGGGTATGTACGGTGGTGGTGTTGCTGAAGGTGGTGCTAATTATAATGTAGATAGCCCTGCAAAAGATAAGTCTGAACTGGTTACTGCACTCGGTATTGCGACTGGTGAGTTACAAGTATTCTTAAATTCAAAGGATATAGACTTAGCAGGAATCATTTCTGCTCCGGCTGATGGTTTTGCAAAACTATCATTGTTAGATAATGCCAGTGAAATCCTGTTAGAGCCAAAAAACAAAGAGGAATTCACCGCTTTTGTTCGACAAATTAATCGTATTTTCAAGGCAATAATGCCTGACGATAGTGCCAATAAATATGTTCCTCATCGTATAGCCATTAATATTATTTACTCGCAAATGCGCTTGAAATCGGGTTTATCTATTGATGATGAAGACGTACTTGATGTGGTTAGAAATCAGGTGAATGAACTACTTGATGAATCAATATCAACTATTCAGATCAAGAGCAACTTACCTGAGCCTATAAATATTGCTGAAATAGATTTTGATGCGCTTGCGACAATGGTAGCCAAAGTTGAAAAACCTAAACCATCTGATGCAGAGCGTTTAAAAAACCTTATTGAACGAAAACTTCAACCTATGGTATTAAAAAATAAGGCGCGAAAAGACTTACAACAAAAATTCTTAGAATTGGTTGAGCAATATAACCTTGGTGCCTATACAGCAGAAGAGTTTTTTAATACTTTAAAAGAATTTATTACTGACTTAGAGCATGAAGAAAAACGTACAGTGCGTGAAGGCTTAACCGAAGAAGAATTAGCGGTATATGACCTGATGATTCAAGATGCTCCGCTTAATGACAAAGAGCGAAATAAGGTTAAAGAAATAGCCAAAGAGTTAACCGAAAAAATGCAGGAAATATTGGTTATTGATTGGCGTAAGAAGCAACGGACAAAGGCGAGGGTTAAAAATATGATTGAAGAAGTTTTAGATAACTTGCCTGAGTCATACGATGATGACCTGTGGCCGAAAACCTGTAGTGAGGTTTATATGCACATATTTGAAAAATACCCAGGGCAAGGACAGAGTGTTTATCAATAAGTAAAATCTGTTAGTTAGTAAATATAAATCTGTCTCTTATACACATCTCCGAGCCCACGAGACGTAGAGGAATCTCGT
>OJGT01000171.1_pt1 | contig 11898 bp, 9 predicted proteins | sample 1595031 | NCBI WGS metagenome assembly OJGT01 (sample SAMN05416857, study PRJEB24817) | seawater metagenome | isolation source: Sea water | place: Canada:Atlantic | collected 2013-11 | reverse complement strand
CGTCTCGTGGGCTCGGAGATGTGTATAAGAGACAGAAACAATAATTAGCAATAAAATGAAATATTCCTCGAAATAGAAAAGCAACAACAACAAATATAGGTGCCCATTTCATAAAACCTGGGTTGGCCCCGGCTAGTCCATCATCGATTAGCGGTTGCAATTTTGAGAGAAAATAAACATCAATTGCGGCATAACCAAACATACCAATAATTGCGACAACAAAACCTAATTTATAAGGTTTTGCGTAGGTAAGGAGACGTTTGAAGTTTTGCCATGTGGTTGCAGGTAGTTCAGTCGTTGAATCCTGCTTTGGTGAAGGTATTGCCATTGGCTAATATTTCTCATTTCGAATTATTTATTCACTATGCGCTGATTTTAACTTGATTCTAACCAACAACCAAATTTTTCTCATCACGAATGCTATTGAGCAAACCAAAAAGGCCACAAGTCATCATAATAAGATTGCTTTTTTATTCCTGACACCGACATATTGAAAATAATTTGACCTGATATTGCCGTATTTAATAGCTCAACGTTATTCTGTTTATAGCGCTGAACCACCTCATCAACAGGCATATTCCAGCGGTTTAAATAACCCGCACTAACAACAGCAACAAGGGGGCTTAACTTTTTAATAAACAAATCACTAGAAGAGGTTTTAGAGCCGTGGTGAGGTACAATTAAAATATCAGCACGCAAATGAGGGTATTGTTTCAGTAATGATGCTTCAACTTTTTTAGTAATATCTCCTGTCAATAAAACACTCTGTTTGCCATCATTTATTAATAAAACACAAGAGTCATTATTCTCTTCACTTACAACCTCCTTAGGCCACAACATTGAAAAGTGAAGGTTTTGCCAGCTAAAATCTTTCCCTTGCACGCACAAAGAGCGTTCAACTGCTTGCTGCTTATTATAAATCAATTCATTTATTGTTATCCCTTTGCTTATTTCTGCTAAGCCTCCTGCGTGATCATTATCGCTGTGGCTAATAATCATTTTATCAATTTGCTTAATTGAGGTATGTTGCAAATAAGGAAGAATCACAGCATTAACCATCGTAAATCCACTGGGATATGTCGCTCCGGTATCATACAAAATAGCTTTACCATTTTGTTGTATTAAAACAGATAGCCCTTGTCCAACATCAAAAACGATTAATTGCCATTTATTACCTAAATTTTGTTTTACTTTATTTTCAACAACATCAGTATTTAAAGTGATTAATAATAAGGTAATAACACTTATTTTCAGAAAACTTCTCTTAAATTTTATAAGGTTGAAAAGCAAATTGTCTCTTGACCAGACTAAGGGCAATAAATACAAAAAACAAAAAACAATTACGCCAAGTGATACCAGTATTTGAACTTCACCACTTGATAAAGTAACAATCGACCATTGCTGTTGAGATAAGTAATTTAAGTATTGCCAAAGCAACTGCAAACTTTTAAGACAATATTCAATTAATAGAAAAGAAAGTGATTCAAAAAATGGCATTATCAAAATTGATAACAAGCACAGTGGAATAGTAATAAAGCTCATCCAAGGCACTGCAACCACATTAGCTAACAATGCCACTACAGATATTTTCTGGAAAAAGATGGCACTAATTGGAAGTAGCATCAAGGTCAAACTTACTTGAATAACAATAAGTCCTTTAACAAAGCGCCAAAGATCATTGCTGCTACTAATTAGATTTTTAAAGCGCCATAACGTTAAAAAAATGATAATAACGGCATAAACAGATAACCAAAAACTAGCCGTAATTAAGCTAAACGGCGTCATAATTATTAGCAAGAATAAGGTAAGTAAGAGCCAACGCTTAATTGAAATATGTAGATTAAGCGCTCGTGTGAGCCAATAAAGACTTAACATTAATAATGCCCTTATTGTTGGTAATGAAAAGCCAGCTAGATAACCGTAAATCAACCCAACAAGCAAACTTAAAATAATAGCAAAGTAGCGAATATTAACGCTTTGATAAAACCGAAAATGATTACAGTAACTCAGAGGAATAAAACGAATTAATAGCATAAGAAATAAGTAACTGCTTGTGGCAACTAAACCTATATGCAAACCAGAGATAGCAATGAGATGGCCCGTACCCGTTGCTTGAAGCACATCCCATAAAGGGGGATTTATTTCACTACGCGAGCCAAAACCTAACGCTAATAAAAGAGGTGATAAATTATCTTCAGGTAATAAATTTTTGTAGCGATTATAAAGTGTTTGTCTTTTCGATTTGGATGTTATTACAACGACATTATTTGGATCATTAATAACATAGCCTGTTGCACTTATACGTTTGCTTCTTAACCATGTCTGATAGTTAAAACCTCCAATATTTGCCAGTCCATGGGCGGGTTTAAATTTTACTTTTAACTTTATCGTTTGTCCTTGTTGAACAGTAATCTTGGCATTGTTCCAACTTAAGCGTAATTTCATTTTTTTATTGAGTTTTTTTGAATTTAACTGAATAACATTGAAGTTAAAGCGAAGTGGTTTGTTACCAACTTTTCCAGAAAGCATAGGTGGAGACTGTAAACTGGTGACTTTTCCTATTACCCATTGAGGTGTCTTTGATAATGAAATGGCATTTAAATCATTATCTTGCCATAAGCTTTGAAAGCTAAATGCATTACATAACATCCAACTAGCACCAAAGAATAATCCCGAGGTTAAACGTAATGGTTTATATATAAAAAGAATGACTGAAAGTAGAATAATTAAAAATAGCACAAAAATATCTGGCACTATTGGCAGAAATAGTGAGAATATAGAACCAAGAAAGAAACTAGCTAGCCACCAATCCATAGTGAACGAAATATTTCCTATAATTTTGACAATGTTGGTTTGAATACAGAGTTTTTAAAGATAATAGTAAGTATATGCCAAAAAAACTAATTAAGCGCTTTATGCCCGACAGCCAAAGTATTAAAACGAACAAACATCTAAAAATTTTTGGCAACCTGTTACACAATCCTCATTTATGGCACATGAACCGTCATTCTGTTGCAAAAGCATTTGCTGTAGGTTTATTTTTTGCTTTTATACCTGTTCCATTTCAAATGGTACTAGCCGCCGGAACTGCCATTTTAGTACATTCGAATTTACCCCTTTCAATTGCACTTGTGTGGATAACAAATCCATTTACCATGCCTGTTATATTCTATGGTTGTTACCTTGTGGGTTCATGGGTAATAGGTGAAACGGCGCAAGAATTCATCTTTGAGGCAAGTTGGCAGTGGGTAGTTGATAGCTTATCAACCATAGGTCCTGCGTTTTTATTGGGCTGTGGCATACTTGCCGCTACTTTTGCTCTGCTTAGCTATATTATAATTCAAGGATTATGGCGTTATAGTGTTATAAAAGCGTGGCAAAATAGAGCACATAAATAAAAGTTAAATATCATAGTGATTAAAGATTTAACTTTTATTTAAGAGAAAGGATTAACTCATAAAGTGGGTTTATTGCTTAGGCCTTATAATTGAAAAGTGATCATAAGCTCTATCGGTTGCAATTCGTCCCCTAGGTGTACGTTGTAAAAAGCCCTGCTGTATTAAAAATGGTTCAAGCACATCTTCAATGGTTTCTCGTTCTTCACCAATGGCAGCGGCAAGATTGTCAAGACCAACAGGACCTCCCATAAATTTATCAATAATGGCATGAAGTAATTTTCTATCCATAATATCAAATCCTTCATGATCAACTTCTAACATATCAAGTGCAGCAGCTGCCGTTTCTTGATTCACAAAACCGTGGGTTTTTATGTCTGCATAATCACGTACCCGACGTAATAGTCTGTTAGCAATTCGAGGCGTTCCACGTGAGCGCTTAGCTACTTCAAAAGCCCCTCCCTCATCAAGTTGTAAGTTAAGGTAATGCGCTGAACGTTTTACAATGGCAGTTAAATCTTGCACATTATAAAACTCTAGCCGTTGTACTATGCCAAATCGATCTCGTAGTGGTGAGGTCAACGCACCGGCTCGTGTGGTAGCACCAATTAACGTGAAAGGCGGTAAATCTAACTTTATTGAACGAGCTGCAGGCCCTTCACCTATCATAATATCTAATTGATAATCTTCCATTGCTGGGTAGAGTATTTCTTCTACAATGGGACTTAAACGATGTATTTCATCAATAAATAGAATGTCATTTTCTTCTAGATTTGTTAGCAGTGCAGCTAAATCCCCCGCTTTCTCAAGTACAGGCCCAGAAGTAGTTCGAATATTGACTCCCATTTCATTAGCAACAATATTAGCTAAGGTTGTTTTACCTAATCCGGGAGGACCAAAAATGAGTAAGTGATCAAGTGGTTCACCGCGTTTTTTTGCCGCAGGAATAAAAATTTCCATTTGCGCTTTAACATGGGCTTGCCCAGTATAATCGCCAAGCATTTTAGGACGAATAGCACGATCAACGCCTTCATCTTCAATACGAGCAACAGGCTCAATTAAGCGATCCGCTTCAATCATTTTCATTCCTATAAAACATTTGTTAGGTATAGCTTAATCTATAACTTAGCTAGGTATTTGTTCAACGTTAAAGGGTATACTTTAATTTAACGAAGTTGCATGCAGTTAATATTTATCGGTAGTACTTTTGATAAAAATTGGACGACAAAGCGATAGTTTATTCGGTTACAACATTGACTTTAATGCATGACGAATAACATCTTCACTCGACATTCCTTCAGTATAAACAAGTTTAACCGCTTTATCTGCTTGCGCTTGTTTATAACCTAACGATATGAGTGCGTTAGTCGCATCACCTTTGCTATTATCGGCATAAGAATTGATAAAAGTATCTTCATGACTTAGCTGCACAGGCATACTATCGGTTACTGGCGTTGATGATGTTTGCCAGTCTTTTAGTCTATCTCGCATTTCAATTAACAAACGTTCAGCGGTTTTCTTACCGACACCCGGTATTTTTACGATACCCGAAATATCATCATGTCGAACACAACTGACAAATTGATCTGCAGACATAGCCGATAATACAGCTAAGGCTAATTTAGGCCCAACACCATTCACTTTAATCAATAAACGAAATAATTTACGTTCTATTTTATTGGCAAAACCATATAACAGCTGTGCATCTTCACGTACAACAAAGTGCGTATAAATCACAGCAGATTCGTTCACTTCAGGTAATGCATAGATACTCGTCATTGGCATAGTAACTTCATAGCCAACACCAGCACATTCTATAAGGATTTCAGGAGGGAATTTTTCAGCCAGAGTACCTGATAAACGACCAATCACAGTTATTAACCTATAAATAATAATTAAGAAAGCAAAAGCATACCACTATATATTTATACAGTAAAGCTTGCATCGTAGCTTAATATTGCACTTTACTGAGTTATCTTAATCTACCGCGAACAACTTTACGTGCTTGCCCAGCAAGTTTTTCTAGGCTTTCGTGACTGTGGCCATGACATAGTGCAACAGCCAAAGCATCGGCAGCATCAGCTTGTGGTGTTCCCGGCAGTTTTAAAATGGTCTTTACCATATGTTGAACCTGACTTTTATCTGCACCACCAGTGCCTACTACTGCCTGTTTTATTTGCCTCGCAGAGTATTCTGAAATGGTTAAGCCACTATTCGTTGCAGCAACAATAGCTGCGCCTCTTGCTTGACCTAGCTTTAGAGCGGAGTCAGGATTTTTTGCCATAAAAACCTGTTCAATGGCAAACATATCAGGTTTAAATTGTAGAATAATTTCAGAAACACCAGAGAAGATAGTTTGTAAGCGGGAAGCAAGATCTTCCCCTTGACTCAGCGCTTTTATACAACCACTACCAAGATAGGTAAATGTACGACCTTGCTGTTTAATAACCCCATAGCCTGTAAATCGTGAGCCGGGATCAATTCCTAGAATAATAGTCATTAATTAATATCAAATAATAAGTTAAATATAAAAAAGGCAGTAAAATGATTACTGCCTTTAATTATAACGCTTATTACTCGCTTTTTTCTTCTTCAATAATCTTAACACCTAGCTCAGCTAATTGAGCAGGATTTGTATTACCGGGAGCATTTGTTAATGGACATGCCGCAGTATTGGTTTTTGGAAATGCCATTACTTCACGAATTGAGCTTGCACCCGTCATCAACATCACTAAACGGTCAAGGCCAAACGCTAAACCAGCATGCGGTGGCGCACCGTATTGTAGCGCTTCAAGTAAGAAGCCAAATTTCTCTTGTGCTTCTTGATCATCAATACCTAAAATTCTAAATGCGGCAGATTGCATCTCTTGATTATGTATACGCACAGAACCACCACCTAATTCACAACCATTCAACACCATATCATAAGCGTCTGATAAGGCATTTAACGGATCAGCTTCAAGCTGTTCTGGCGTTAAATTAGTTGGTGCAGTAAATGGATGATGAAGTGCATGCATACCGCCATCAATTTCTTCAAACATTGGGAAGTCAACAACCCATAATGGTTTCCAATCACCCTCAAGTAGGTCTAAATCTTCACCTAACTTAAGACGTAGTGCGCCAAGAGATTCACTAACAACATTATATGAATCTGCGCCGAAGAAAATAATATCACCGGTTTTAGCATTGGTGCGCTCAAGTAATGCTTTAGCCGCTTCTGGCGATAAGAATTTTAAAATTGGTGATTGTAAACCATCAAGACCTGTAGCCAAAGCAGCATCAATATCGTTCACTTTCATCCATGGCATACCTTTAGCGCCATAAATACCAACAAATTTAGTTAGGTCATCAATACCTTTTCTTGAAAATTTAGCTGCACCACCTGGTACACAAATAACCGCAACGCGACCTTTTTCATCATTTGCAGGACCAGAGAACACTTTAAATTCAACATCTTTAAGTATGTCTGCAACATCAACTAATTCTAATGGGTTACGTAAATCAGGCTTATCTGAACCAAAACGACGCATTGCTTCGCTAAATGGCATTGAAGGGAATTTGCCAAGATCAACATCGAGCATTTCTTTAAATAGCTCACGAATCATGGTTTCACTCACATTCATTACTTGTTCACTGCTCATAAACGACGTTTCAATATCGATTTGAGTAAACTCTGGTTGTCTGTCTGCACGTAAATCTTCATCACGAAAACATTTAACAATTTGATAGTAACGTTCCATTCCTGACATCATTAATAATTGTTTAAATAACTGTGGAGATTGTGGCAGAGCAAAAAACTTACCCTTATGGGTACGACTTGGCACTAAATAATCACGTGCGCCTTCTGGCGTCGCTGCAGTAAGAATTGGTGTTTCAATATCTAAAAATCCTAAAGACTCTAATGAACTACGAACTTTAGAAGTAACTTTTGCACGAAAACGCATACGCTCAGTCATTTCGCTACGACGTAAATCAAGGTAACGGTACTTTAAACGTTGCTCTTCTGAGTTGTTTTGGTTTGAATCAAGCGGTAATGGTGCTGATTTATTTAAAATAGTTAATTCAAGACCAAGGATTTCAATAGCACCTGTTTTCATGTCTTTATTAGTTTGCCCTTCAGGTCTAGCACGTACTTTACCTTTAAGCTGAACACAAAACTCATTACGTAATGTATTGGCAACAGCAAGAACTTCTGGAAGATCTGGATCATAAACAACTTGTACTAAACCTTCACGATCACGTAAATCGAGAAAGATTACCGCACCTAAATCACGACGACGATTAACCCAACCACAAAGAGTGACTTCTTGACCAATATGAGATTCATTAACCTCACCACAATAAAGACTACGCATGTATTTTGCCTTGCTACTTATAAATAATTAGAAATTGACGCTGACTCAATTTAATTCAGCCAGCGATAAATGCCGCATATTATAAAGCAAAGATTGGTAAAGTCACCCTCACTTAATGAGTTAATTTTTTAAATTTGACATAAGTTTAGTCATATTTTTATTAGGCATGTCAGGGGCGATTGTTGCTCAATGCTAAGCTGCTATTTGTAAGTATTGATACAAGGCATAATTGTTGCCATATGGTTATTCAACGTAAAGAACAATAGCGAAGTCAAAAACACCAAAAATACTGCTTTAAAGATCAGTAAAAAGATTCTTTAGTACTTAACGAATTTATTTATTTTTATATCCCATCAATATCAGTTAAAATGCCCCTCTTATCTGAGCAATACGTACAAATATATTAATTAACATGAACACGCCTAAAACTGATTTAATTTATTCTAATCCTCAAGCCCAAGTTAACGATTTTGCTTTTGACGCTCAAGTAGTTGAAGTTTTTCCTGACATGATTAGTCGATCTGTTCCTGGCTATGCAACCATAATCGATACCATTGGTCGTCTTAGCCAACAGTTTGTTAAACAAAATACCAACGTTTATGATTTAGGTTGTTCATTAGGCGCTGCTACTTTAGCTATGCGAAAAGGGATTACCGCTGAGCAATGTAATATTGTTTCAGTTGATAATTCTTCTGCAATGGTTGAACGCTGTAAAATGCATATTAATGCGTTTAAAGGCACAACACCCGTTGACGTAATTGAAGCAAATATACAAGACATTCATATCAAAAATGCTTCAATGGTAGTACTTAACTTTACCTTACAATTTATTGATAAAACAGAACGTCAACAGTTAATAAACGATATTGCACAAGGTATTAATGAAGGCGGTTTATTAGTTATTTCAGAAAAAATATCCCATGGTGATGCAACTATTGATGAACACTTAATCAATTTACACCATGATTTTAAACGTGCTAATGGCTACAGTGAATTAGAAGTTGCGCAAAAGCGTACCGCATTAGAAAATGTGATGCGTACAGATTCTGTAGAGCAACATATAAAACGTCTTAAGAATGCTGAATTCAAGCATGTTTCACCTTGGTTTCAATGCTTTAACTTTATCTCTTTTATTGCCATAAAATAAACTAACAATATCAAATAAATAACTTATGACTCAATTCAATAAATTTTATCAAGAAATTGCCACAAATCGCTTAAGCCATTGGTTAAATACCTTGCCATCACAACTTGATTTTTGGCATAAAAATAACTTACATGGCGAGTATAAACATTGGCAAAAAACATTGGATGCTTTGCCTCAAGCACAAACATCTAACGTTGATCTAGTTAATAGTGTTTCTGTTGGCGTTAAAGAAGATTTTAATACTGGTGAACATAAGCGTTTAGAAAATTTATTAAAGAAATTCAAGCCTTGGCGCAAAGGCCCATATCATATTCACGGATTACATATTGATACCGAATGGCGTAGTGATTATAAATGGGACAGGTTAGCCCCGCACATTAGTGATTTGTCAGATAGATATGTGCTTGATATAGGTTGTGGCAGTGGTTATCACTTATGGCGCATGCGCGGTGCTGGCGCAAAGTTCGTTGTTGGTATTGATCCAACACAATTATTTTTAATGCAATTTAACGCTATACAACATTTTATTGGTGATAATAAAGTTAACTTATTACCATTAGGGGTTGAACAATTACCAGAGCTTAATGCTTTTGATAGCGTATTTGCCATGGGCGTTTTATATCACCGTCGCTCTCCAATTGACTTTATTTATCAATTAAAAGCCCAATTAGTTAAGGGCGGTGAATTAATACTTGAAACCCTTATTGTTGATGGCGATGAAAATACCGTATTAGTTCCTGGAGAGCGTTACGCTAAGATGAGAAACGTTTGGTTTCTGCCCAGCGCTAAAGCTATGTGTGCATGGTTAGAACGTTGTGGATTTAACGATATCCGCGTTGTTAATACCGATATTACCGCACTAGATGAACAAAGAAAAACAGAATGGATTGATACTGAATCTCTTTCTGACTTTCTTGATCCTCTTGATAACAGTAAAACAATTGAAGGCTACCCTGCTCCACAACGTGCTATTTTCATTGCCACTAAACCTTAATAAATTTAGCTACTTTTCTATTTAACTTATCTTTAAATAAAATCAAACCGCGATGAAATTAATCGCGGGCTGATTAAATCTATTTTCCTCTAAACAAACACTATTTAGAACTATCCATTTTTATGCCCCATATTTGCTTAACAGGTATTATCAGTTTGGATAATTGCGTGTTAAGGTGAGCATTATCAACGCTTTCTTTACGAATAGTTTCACTTAAATGATAGGTTTAAAATCTGATGGATACGATTTGGTTAGAACGACGATTAACGAAAGTGCCCAAAAGGCAGCAAGATCACCGTGATCCCTTTCAACGAGACCGAGCGAGAATATTACATTCAGCTGCGTTTAGGCGCCTACAATCAAAAACTCAAGTAATGGGTAGTGGACAAAGTGACTTTTATCGTACTCGTTTAACACATTCATTAGAAGCCGCCCAAATTGGCTCAGGAATTAGCGCACAACTTCGTCATAAGCACCCTACTCTTTGTGAAACTTTATTTCCCAAAACCGATAGTTTAATTGAAGCAATTTGTTTAGCCCATGATATTGGCCATCCTCCTTTTGGCCATGGAGGAGAAGTAGCGCTCAACTACATGATGCGAGACTATGGTGGTTTTGAAGGTAATGGTCAAACCTTTAGAATAGTCGCCCGCCTTGAACCATTTAGTGAACTTCATGGTATGAATTTAAGCCGCAGAACATTACTAGGTTTACTGAAATACCCACAAGTATTATCAAAACTTAATAAGCCTGCCAGAAATAACTCTATTGATAGTTTTAGACAAATAAAAGCCAGTGAATGGCATCCGCCCAAAGGTTTATACAGTGATGAAAGTGAAATAATTGACTGGTTACTATCCCCTTTATCAATCAATGATCGACAGCTTTTTCAGCAAATTAAAACAATAGAGAATAGCCACAGTAAAACAATGTTCAAATCACTAGATTGCTCAATCATGGAGCTAGCTGATGATATTGCTTATGGTATTCATGATCTTGAAGACGCTATTGTTACTGGCATTGTCAGCCAGCATGACTTTGAATTACATGTTATCAATAAATTATCTGCATTACATGATCCATGGCTTGAGCAATATACAAGTTCATTAACAACTAAACTCTTTAGTACCCAGCATCATATACAAAAAGATGCCATTGGTAGCTTAGTTAATTACCTTATTACGGCTATTGAATTAACCGATATAAATAGTCTTAGTAATGAAGTGAATTTCGAAGAAAAATTACTTCGATATAATGCCACATTACCAAAAATCACCATGCAAGTTTTACAGATTTTTAAGGATTTCGTCTATAATTTTGTTATTAAACAAACGAGCATTCAACGCCTTGAATATAGAGGGCAACAGATAGTGATGGAGTTATTTGAAGCATTATCTTCTGATCCGTTAAGGTTACTACCAAGTAATAGCGCAATGCGTTGGCAACAAGCGATAGACAACAATGAAAACGCTCATCGAGTTATCGCTGATTATGTTGCTGGCATGACGGATGAATATGCGAGTCGTTTACATCAAACATTATTCGTTGCCCGAACCACAGGTTCATATCAATTGGTTTAAGCTAAAAGTTATGCCGGATAAATTCACCGCCACAAAAAAGTGACTAAAAATCAATCAAACCATAAAATTAGCGGATAATAAGGTCGCTAATTTCATTTTATTATCATTTATTTTTTTATTCAAAATAAATAACCATCGCTTTTATTTTAGCCAAAAAACATCTAGTTGTTTTATTTATAATCACCACACATATCAAAATGCTTTATTATCAACCAGTCAATATGACACCGCAAAGAAAGCCATACATTTAGCGCAAATAATTATGTACACGCGGAATTCAACACCTAATTAAAACATTATAACACTTACTTGAAGTCTACCTCCTTTTTACGCAGTCTTATCAGCGATGTGAATAACTGAAAATAGTACATATATATACCTGTCTCTTATACACATCTCCGAGCCCACGAGACGTAGAGGAATCTCG
>OJGT01000170.1_pt1 | contig 11907 bp, 3 predicted proteins | sample 1595031 | NCBI WGS metagenome assembly OJGT01 (sample SAMN05416857, study PRJEB24817) | seawater metagenome | isolation source: Sea water | place: Canada:Atlantic | collected 2013-11 | reverse complement strand
CTCGTGGGCTCGGAGATGTGTATAAGAGACAGTAGTAATAGAGCCGGATAAACGGGGATCAAAAAAGCGGCAGCCCGTCGAGCCTAAAACGCCATAAAAGCTACTCATAATAATTTTAATAGCCTGCGACAACGCACTGTTATTTTGTAATTTAGCTTTATCACGCTCTAACCAAAGTGAGGTGATAATATTAGGAAGAAAATGTTTTTCTCTTGAAAAATAAGCGCCATCAAATCCTAAAATAGGCTGTGAACTTAACTGCTGCTTTGTTTGTGTTTGTTCATTGAGCCCTTCAATTAAGCCCATAGGGTCTATTTTAAAACTTCGTATGATACTGGGATAAAGTGATTTAAAATCCAACACAAGTATGTTGCTATAAAGCCCAGGAATAGAATCCATAACATAGCCGCCTGGAGAAACAAGATCAGATTCACCATCTCCCATGTTTGGCGCAACATAACCGCTGCGATGTAATTTAGGTAGATATAAATTGGTAAAAGCGGCAACAGAACCGCCTATTCTATCAATAGTTAGCCCTGTTAATTGTGCTCTTAGCTGAGCAAAGTTTAGAAGTTGTGTTTTTTCAAATATTAACCAGACTAAGCGGCAATCTTCTAAGTTATAAGCAGCTAAAGCTTGTTTATTATGTTTAAAGTTATCATTAATTTCAGCAAGTCGACTTTCCGTTGTGCTATTAGCAGAGTTTTCTATTTTTTTGCCAATTCCCAACAGTGTATTAGCAACATTATCAAGAGAGAAACTAGGAAAGTTATAAGTCGCTGTTTTTAATAAATCAATCCCATCAAGTACTACACGTCCAGCTATGTCTATAAATACTTGCTCTGAATGGTTCGTATTTCTACGCCAACGAGGTGCTGAGCCATCTCGGCCAATAGAGAATTTAATGCCATAAAAATCCATACGTTTTTGTAATATCTGAAAATCAAAATTAATAACATTCCAACCAATAAATATATCAGCATCAATAAGGGATATTTGCTTAATCAATTCAGTTAATAAATGTTTTTCATTTTCAAGCCAAACAATATAATCATCAGCATTAACTTGCGGCTTGCCGATCATTAACACCCGTTTAATTTCTCTACTTTCAATAGCCGAGCCTTTGTTATTTGCATACAGTCCTATGGAATAAAGTTCGCCATCCATAGAGCACTCAATATCAAGCGATAACATAGAAAGAACAATAGTAGATTTTTCAGTTGAGGCCTTACACTTTGCTTGATGAATACAATCAAAATTATTCATCATTTGACTGTCACCAATATAATCGATATCTGCAGTAATAAATCTTTCCATCAAATATCTATCATCAGGGCGTATATCATCTTCATAACATTTTATCTGTACTCGCTTTAAATGATCACGAGCACGATAAAACTGAGTTAATGAATTAAAATAGAAACCATGAACAGCTTGTTGTGAAAATGTTTTTAAACCGAGCAACTGCTGCTTAATAAGAGTAACGCCTTGCTGCTTTAAAATTTGTTCAGCTTGAGTGGCTTGATGTTCTTCAACAAAAAATACGGCTAACTCATCATCGATAATGAGTTTTTTAATGCCAAAGGAAGTTTTTAACCATAAAATTATTTGTAAACTATTACCTATGTCTCTTGCTTGACGAGTTAAGAGGAAACCATTTTCAATTGTCTGTGGCGCAGCTAACATAAAGTTTTGGTAATATCTGTTAAGTTTTTTGACTAGTTTGTTTATAAAAAACAAAAACCTGTTAATATATACAGCAGTGTACTTTATTATTCTAACTTTGGAAACTGCCGTTAAATGTTAACTGATAAGTTAAAACAAGTGATCCGTCAAGCATATAAAACTATCGGTGAAAATTTAAGTAATTTTAATCCCCGTAAACAACAGACATTTTTAATTGCTGAAATAGCAAAAACATTAGCTGGCGAATACAATAAAGATAGAAAGATCATAACCATTGAGGCAGGCACTGGAACTGGCAAATCGTTAGCATATAGCTTAGGTGCAATACCTCTCGCATTAGCTCGTGACAAAAAAGTCTGCATTTCCACTGCTACTGTGGCATTACAAGAGCAATTAGTTGATAAAGATTTACCTTTTTTAAAACAACATGCTGGCGTTAAATTTGACTTTGCCCTTGCTAAAGGACGACAACGTTACGTTTGTAGACAAAAGTTAACGCAAGCTGTTTCACATAGTTCTGATTCCCCACAAATAGGATTTACCTTTGCTGAGAAGCCAAAAGCAAGTGACATACGTACATTAAACGCTATGCACAAAGCCCTTTTGGATGGCAGCTGGCTAGGCGATATTGATTCATGGAAAACACAGCTACCTCACCATATATGGTCACAAGTTCAAAGTGATAAACATAGCTGTTTAAAAAGTCTCAGCGAGCATGCTCATTGCCCCTTTCATAAAGCTCGAGAAACAATGGAACAAGCTCATGTATTAGTGGTGAACCATAGCTTACTACTTGCCGATTTAGAGCTGGGCGGCGGTAGAATTTTATCTTCGCCAGATGAAACATTTTACATTATTGATGAGGCTCACCATCTTCCTAAAGTTACAAGAGACCATTCAAGTGCTAGCATTACTTTACGTGGCGCAATAGATTGGTTGACTAAGCTAAAAGATACTGGCGATAAAATGGCCAAGCTAATCAAATCTCAAAGAGCAATTTCTCCGGCACTAAAGTTAGGTGATGATTGCCAAGATATATTAGTTGAAATGCAAAAAGTACTTACTTTTATTGATAATAATGCCAGTATTTATTTTGCAGAAAATCAGGATAGTTCATTCAAGGGAAATAATAAAAGCGATGAACAAGTTTATCGTTTTGATAACGGTATTATCCCCAAAACCTTAAAAAACTGGGCTGAAGATATTCATGAGCTCAGTAAAAAATCCTTAAGCCATCTCAATAAGCTTTACAGTGCTTTAATGGAATCAGTAAAAGATGGTGATACTCAAATGTATTTAGCTGAGCCCCTCCTCAGTGAAGCTGGCTTTATGCTGCAACGATTAGAGAATTTAACTGCTTTATGGAAAATGTATGCTAAAACTGACAGTGAAAAAGCCGCTCCTATGGCACGTTGGCTACAAAAACAAAAATCAACTAAAGGTAATTCTCGTCAAGACTACTTACTCTGTGCCTCTCCTATTGAAGTAGGATTCACATTAGAAGATAAATTGTGGAGTCAGTGTGAAGGAGCAGTTTTATGCTCAGCCACATTATTAGCATTAAACTCTTTTGATCATTTTCGTTTTCAAGCGGGCTTAAAAAATAATGATGGTAGTCAATATCAGCATGTTGATTCACCCTTTGACTATTATAGTAATGCTCAACTTGTTGTAGCTAATATGCAAAATGAACCAAGTGCATCAGCTTTTACTGATGAGCTTATAGAAAAACTGCCTGCGTATTTAGCACAAGGCAAAGCAAGTCTTGTATTGTTTTCATCTTATTGGCAAATGGAAAAAGTAGCACAAGCATTACGCGAACAACACAAGCTCGACATTGTGTTACAAGGAGAACATTCTCGTCAGCATATTATTGAAGAGCATAAAAAGCGTTGCGATGAAAATAAGAAAAGTATCATTTTTGGAACACAAAGTTTTTCTGAAGGATTAGATTTACCGGGGAATTATCTTACAAATTTGATTATTACTAAGCTCCCTTTTTCCGTACCAACATCCCCTGTAGAACAAGCACAAGCAGAGTATATTAGTGCTAAAGGGGGAAACCCATTTATGACTTTATCTGTTCCTGATACGTCAAAAAAATTAGTTCAAGCCTGTGGTAGGTTACTACGAAATGAATCCGATACAGGCATTATTACTTTAATGGATAAACGCGTAGTAACTAAACGTTATGGTAAACAACTATTAGACTCCCTCCCCCCTTTTAAACGCGTAATTGAAAAGTAACAAACACAAAAAACAATCTCAGTGTTCATTGTATGTTAGTCAATATTAATAGGACGACTACCTTATCTATTTGGTTGAGATAACTTATTATTCTAATAAATAACCTTAATAGTTTATTCGCTAAATAATCAAATTATTCCCTCCTATAAGCACCCGTGGTATTTGCCGTAGAAATCATGTAACTTGATGAATCGTAGTATTTAAAGTCAAAATAATAACATCAAATACAGGATACACAATGTCGATTAATACCTTACCTAGCCTTCCTCAAAATGATTCTCTTGAGGTGAAAAATAAAAGAATATTTCAGTTATCTTTAGCACGAACTAAATACAATTATATGACTTCTTACATTGAGGGAGTTCCACTTTCTGCTGATGTGCCTTCTGGTGAAGAGTTTTCACTTAAATACAAAGAAGCCGCACTGTTGGTTTTTTTAAAGCTCGCAGAAAACTTTCAAAAGAACGTAATCGAGCTGCTTGAAAAAGAGCTCAAAGGTGATGTAGATACCGATATATTTGCAGAGATTTTAGAAAACTATACAACGTTAGAAAAAGAGATGAGCATTGTTCATCCTCAAAAAGACATTAAACATTTAAAAAGCTTTATGCACAGTCTGAGTAAATTACCTGTTGCCATTGAAGATGCACTAAATTTACCTAAAGACTTAGCAAAAATGATGCTAGGAATAGAAGCTGTTATTGAAGAAGTTAAGTCGGAAGGACCCACGGCTTTATTAAAATCTACCTTGTATGATTTGTTAAATAATAACGGCAAACGTGATTACCTAAATGCTACAGCTATTCAAGATTACCGAGATCTTTATCAATCATTTGAAGTTCCGCCATTAACAGTTTCGATTAAAAACCTGCCTTGGATGGAAAGTGATAAAGAGCCATATCAGCAAGATTGGTTTTTTGGTTATTTACAAACAGCGGGCTTTAATACCACTAATTTATTAGCGGTAAGTACAGATAATTCCCAGTCAAATAAGGCTATATTACTAAGCTCATTACACAAAAAGATGCCACTAACTGACAAAATATTACAATCAGTATTAGGTGATAGCAGTGTTGACTTAAAGGCAGCAGTTGCAGAAAAAAGGCTGTATGTTTGTGACTATACAATGCTAATAAATAAGAAAAGTAATGTATTGCATGGTAAACAAAGATATGTCACGGCTCCTATTGCTGTTTTTTATTGGAGCAATACATCTGCCGAAGGTTTTCCTCAAACCGATGGTTATATGCGCCCAATCGCGATTCAACTAGACCAACAATATGATCCAATAACTACCCCTATTTTTACACCTAATGATTGTAGTGATAGTAATGATGAAAATGGCCTAAAGTGGCAAGTAGCCAAACAGACCGTTAATATTTGTAGTGCAATACAGCATGAAAATGTCGCCCATCTTGGCGCATGTCATTTGATCTTGGATACTATCATTATTGCTGCTAATCGTGAGCTATCAGAGCAACACCCGCTATTAACTTTATTAAAGCCGCATTTCCGTTTTACCCTTAATATTAATAATGATGCTTTACATAATTTGATTATTCCCGGTGGCGTTACAGCTTGTGATGTTGGTTTAACGCCAGAATCTTCCTTTGAGATGATTGCTCAAGCAAGAAAAGCTTGGAATTGGGACGAGCAAAGTCCAGAGCAGATATTTAAAAGTCGTGGTGTAGATGTGGACTGTTTACCTGCTTTTGAGTTTCGTGATGATACCTTATTACTATGGCAGGCGATTAAGAAGTTTGTCCGCGAATACTTAACGGTATATTATCAAAACGATGAAAAATTAGTGGCCAACGATACCGAATTGCAAGCTTTTATTTCAGCGCTTGTTTCCCCTAAATACGCAAACTTTCAAGGTTTAAATGGCTTAACAGCCACAGGTAATAAAGAGCAGCCTTATAAAATTGATAATTTCGATTATTTAGTCGAGGTTATCTCACATATTATCTACATTGCTGGCCCTCAACATGCATCAGTTAATTACACTCAATATCCATTGATGTCTTTCGCGCCAAGTGTTACCGGGTGCATTTACCGAGAGCCTCCGGGGAAAAATAGCATACTAAATAAACCTGATGATCTATTAGCCTGGTGTCCTCCCCTTGATATTGCTTTATATACATTGTCCTTTGAATATTTATTAAGTGGAATTCAATACGATGTTTTTGGCAAGTATAATGAAGACCCTAGGATCCCCTACTTTAAGGATCCAAAAATAGAAGAGGCTGTAGTTGATTTTCAGTGTCAATTAGCAAGTATTGAAATAGAAATTTGCAAGCGAAATAAAACGCGAGCAATACCTTATACTTTTCAATTGCCTTCTTTGATTCCAAATAGTACTAGCATTTAAAATTTATCGGCGCTGTACAAATCTGCTGTCAGCGCCGTAACTCGTATCATAATATCAATCTAGCCAAAGCATCCAAGCATCCAAGCATGCATTATTCAGAGTCTTTTGTTTTACTGATCATTGATTATGAATAAAAAAGAAAAAAAGAAGAATACCGCTAAAAAGCATTTATCCAATTTACTAGATTTCAATAAAATACAAAATCTAGCCAATAAATAATGCTATAGAATTACCGCGACAATATCTTAAACAACCTGTACATAATTAACACCTTGCTTCAAAGTATTTTTACTACAACTCCAAGCTGAATTTTCATGTGGCTTTTGCCGGAGCATAAAAACTATACTGATTACGACCATTTTTCTTCGATTGATATAAAGCCGAATCTGCTTGTTTTAAAATAGTAGCTTCTTCTATGTTTGGTAATGCTTTTAGCGTCGCTATACCAATACTTATAGTGACATGCTCAGCAGTTTCTGAATATTGATGACGAATGTTTAACTCTCTAACTTTATCCATGCAACGTTTAGCAATATTCTCAACCATATTCTGATCCGATGCGGTGATTAAAATAACAAACTCTTCACCACCATAACGAGCAACAAAGTCATTTTTACGCGCTACTGCTGAGTTAAGCGCTTCTGCAATTAACTTTATACAAGCATCTCCCTCAGGATGCCCATAATTATCGTTGTAAGATTTGAAATGATCTATGTCTATCATCATTAATGATAATGAGCCAAGCTCTCGAGAAGCACGACTCCATTCTTTGTTTAAGGTGCTATCAAATTTACGGCGATTAAAAATGCCCGTTAGACCATCCTTAACCGCTAATAATTGTAACTCTTCAGTACGCTGAGCAACTTTTTTTTCTAACATTTCATAATGTCGAGCATTAATTAAAGAAATAGCTGCTTGTGCTGCAATAAGCTCAACAGTATCTTTGTGCTTTTTAGTAAAAGCATGCTCCGTGAGATTATTTTCTAAATAAACAATAGCGATTAATCGACCTTGAGCAGTAATAGGTAAACACAAAACTGATTTGGGATTCTTAACCCTTAAATAACTATTCTTAATAAAACGATGATCTTCGTTAGGCGTATCAATAATCAACGTTTTCATCGTTTGTTGTATATAACGAATTAAAGTATCAGGTAATAATGGCTGTGCAAGTGTGTCGACATCATCAAGGTTGATATTATGTAATTGACTATTAATACAAGTGGAAGAGGCATTGATAGAGCCAACTATTTCCACTATCAACTGTTCTTCTTCATTAATAATAATAGCACCATATTGAGCGCCAGCATTTTCCATCAGTACGACCATCATTTTTTCTAATAATGAATTGACATAAATTTCTTCAGATAAAAGTTGATTCGCTTTTAGCAGAGAATGTAAATCAAGAGACTGAGTTTGATCCGTGACGGTACTCTGTATTGAACTTTGTAAATTGGGGCCAGATGAAACAACATCACTGATTAAATTGAAACCTAGTTTCGGCCATTGCTTTTCTATCTGAGCACATTTTGCCACAGCTCCCCAACGTGCATAAAGGTAATGTGCATCCCTAATACAATTTGCAGCGATACGTCTTTGCCCTAAATCAAGCCAGTATTGTGCATAACGTTCATTAATCAGTGCTTCACAATGAATAAAGTCAGCTATTTCAACCGCATCAAGTGCTTTAGCATAAAACTTAGCCGCTAAATCATTTTGCTCTTTTGCTCTGGCTATTTCTGCTGCGATTAATAAATACTTATGTGAATAATTTTTAGCACTATCGATTGACCATTCTTGAAACTGGTCACAAATTTTTTGTGCCTTCTCCAAGTTTTCTTTGTTTAGTTTCTTGGTATTAGTAAGGTTATCATCTAATAAAATTAATGCGACGTAAAACAAGCTCTCTGTCATTTCTGGCGTGTCAGGTAAGAACATACACACAATATCAATATTTTTAATGCATTGTGCTTGTAATACTTTATCTCCCAAAAGATAAGCATGACGGAGGGTTGCAAAAGTATAAAAGGCAGTATCCATCGAAGGAACATGGAAATCATCATTAAAATATTGATCTACATTAAATGATTCAGTATTTAATGAATTTGGCGAAAGCGTTTTTCCTTGCAAAGCTAATAGCGATTGATAAGCACCTAACAAAACAAAATTAACCGTTGCAGGTTGCTGTTTTTTATTTAAAAAAGATAAGCCTTGTTCAATGTCTATTTGTAATTCATCTAACTGTACGCCCTTAATAAACTTGTTACAAACCTTAAACAAAACGCCATAACCAGCGAAAATGAGGTTAATTCCTTCTTCTCCCCAAGTGATAATTTGTTCTTGAAAAACATAACTATTTTCAATGGGTTCACACCAATGCTGGTAGCTTGACGAAAAATATTGATAAATGGTTGAGCGGTGATATTTACTTTCCCATAAATCAGAAACACTTTTCGCCAACTTACTAATTTGGTAACAAGCTGGATATTTTTCTCCCATCATAGACATAGCAGTTGCATAAGCAGCATAACCAATAGAGCTGAGTTCACATTGGCCGTGCTTTAGGGTTAATTGCACCATATTACAGGCATTAGTGGCGTATGAAAGTGCCAAGCCAGATAAGTAAAAAGCCGGTGCTAAAGCATTATGTATTTCCATTCGCAGTAAACAATGCTCATTGGTCATTTTTTCTGCAGTTAATAATTGTTCACTTGTATATTGGTTAACTAAATTTTTTGTCTTGGTAAAAGTAGAGCCTATTTGTTGTTTCGACTCAACTTCGTTTGTAGGAAAGTCAACATCTAAAATAGTTAACCCCTCCATTAATATTTCTATGGCACTAGAAAAATTCCCACTTGATTGAAATTGTTCGGCCTGCACGAGAATTAGAGCTACTTTCGCTTTATTTGTTGGAGCACTTTTAAGGCTATTAAGGTATAAAGCTTTTGCGGTATCGATGTTTCCAGCTAGAAACTCCGTTTCAATTAGCCCTTTAAATACAGCTAATGTTTGCTGAGGGTCATTTTTCCAGGTATTTGGAGGTAAACATTGTTTGGCAATATTTAAATAACTAGCGGCCACATCATAGTTGGCAGCATCTTTACTTTTTAATCCTGCCCTCAAGTTTAATGTGACAAGTTGTCTTAATTCATCAATATTATCAATAATGTTGATGGCGCCATTAAATGCACGTAACAAAGTGAAAAGATTTACGTTTAGCTCTTCTTCTGTAATGTTCTCTAGCCAATGCCTGCCTATATGCAATAATAATTGTTCACGGCCTTCTTTCGGCGTTAACTGGTAAGCGGCTTGCTGAACTTTATCGTGTAAAAAGCAATAGTGAGATTGGCTTAAGCTAGATTCATCATCGATAAATTGATAGTGCTCATCTTGGGGCAATATAAAACCCGCTTCAAGCAGGGGCCATAGGGTTTTTGAAGTTGTTGTTATATCGTATTTACACGCTGATGATAATTGACGAAGACTAAAGCTATGGCCAAGATGCGCTGCAATAGACGCAAGAACCTGTGTTTCATTATTAAGCTGTTTAAATTTAACAATCATTAAATCTACAACATTTTCGGTCATTGAATGTTTTTTTATTTCTTCAATACGCCACTGCCACTTGCCTTTTGAATGGCTGTAATTAATGGTGCCTTCTTGATAAAGTGCCAATAAAAACTGATTAAGGAAAAAAGGGTTACCCTGTGTTTTTTTCAGGCATAACTCCGCCAAGACAGATGTTTCCTCAAAGTCACACTGTAATGAATTACACAATAATTGCTGGACGTGCTCAATTTTCAAAGGCTCTAAGTGTATGTTAGTTAATACATCTGCTTGTACGAATTTATGCAGAACTTTTGTGAGAGGGTGATCATCACCTACCTCATTGTCTCGATATGCACCAATGAGATATAAACCTGTTTTAGCCTTATCATTAACCTGTTTTTGTAATAAGTTTAATGTCGGCATGTCTATCCATTGTAAATCATCAAGAAAAATAACCAGAGGTTGTTCTTTAGAATACAGCGCACTAACAAAATCAATAAACACCATGTTTAAGCGCATTTCAGCTTCAGCCGGTGGTAATACAGTTAGTGCTGGCGGAGTGCCAATAATTAAGGCTAAGTCAGGTAATAGCTCAGTAATAATAGCGGCATTATTACCAAGGGTAACTTGTAACTTAGTACGCCATTGATTTAGTTTTTCATTACTTTCACTCAACAATTGTTGTAGGAGTTGTTGTAACGCTTCAATTAAAACTAAAAAGGGTTGCCCGCGGTCATACTGAACACATTTTCCTTTAATAAATAAACCATCTGTGGCGATAATGTTCTTTTGTAATTCATCCACTAACGCTGACTTACCAACACCTGAATAACCGCTAACAATTGCTAGTTCAGTCCTACCTGTACAAACTCGTTGATATACTTCTAAAATAGTTGCAAGCTCTGTTTCACGACCGTAAAGTTTATTCGATACATTAAAATTAACGGAGCCATCTGACATCGCTAAAATAAAATCTTCGATAGCATCATTACTTTGCCATTGTTTATAGCAGTAATCTAAATCAGTTTGTAACCCATATGCACTTTGATAGCGGTTTTCCGGTGACTTATCCATTAGTTTAGTCACGATATCCGAAATTACAAAAGGGATGTCTTGCTCTAAATGGACTAGAGGTTCCGGCGTTCGGGCAATATGGGAGTGTAACAAAGTCATCGCGTTTTTTGAGGTAAAAGGTAATTGCCCACTGAATAACTCATATAAAGTAACGCCTAGTGAATAAAAGTCGCTACGATAATCTACCTTTATATTGGTACGTCCTGTTTGTTCAGGGGAAATATACTCATACGTCCCCCACTGGTCATGATTTAGAAAGTCTACTTGTTGGTGGCTAAGCCGAGTGGCTGATGCAAAATCGCATAGTTTTAATTGTAGTGTAGTAGTGTCTATTAATATGTTGCTTGGATTAATATCTCTATGGATTAGCTGCAAGCGGTGAACATCAGCTAAGGCTGAGGTTAATTGGCATGCTATATATAAGCGTTGATTAAAAGTAAGTGTGTTTGTCGTAATAAGGTTACTTAATGTCGTTGACGAAAAGTATTCTAATATTAATATATGGCTATTATTATATTGCTCTAAAGCAAGTGCTTTAATCACCCATTTTGAATTGATAGAGCGCAACATTTTATATTCATTTTTCCAGCGAGCATCTAACTCTAGTGAAGGATAATTTGTATTTTTATATTTAATAATAACTGTCGAGTCATCAAACTCCGCTTTATTAGAGCTAGCTCGCGCCACTACAGTATCTTCGTATGAATAGAGTATGTTTTTTATTTCAAAATGGGATAAATTCATTAAGACGAGTAACCTTTAATTTTATAACTAACACAGTCTATTAACTCAATACTATATCTTCCAATAGTTTTAGTAAGGCTGTTTATTTTTATGGTTAATAGGCGAGAAATTTAGCGATGTATTGCCTGAGATAACCGTAAACTTTTCCTGTGTTCTATCAAATCCTTTGTTAAGCATCCTATCAAATCTGTCTCTTATACACATCTGACGCTGCCGACGAAGAGGATAGTGTAGAT
>OJGT01000169.1_pt1 | contig 11935 bp, 9 predicted proteins | sample 1595031 | NCBI WGS metagenome assembly OJGT01 (sample SAMN05416857, study PRJEB24817) | seawater metagenome | isolation source: Sea water | place: Canada:Atlantic | collected 2013-11 | reverse complement strand
GGATATAAAAGAGGAAATTAGTTTTTGTGTATAGAATTCTAACTTATTTATGGTTTATTCTTAAATATTCATAAAAAAAGTAAAAGAAACAAATTAACGTATAAACAAACTAAAGCAGTTTTATAAATAAGGTAAAACTAAGAAATACTTTAGGGTAAAAAGGTATCATCAATGCAGTTTTTTATAATTAAATCTATTATCGTAAAAATAATTTTGTTGGTTTTAGTATTATCAATTTTTACGGCATGGGAATCTGCGTATGCTAAGGAAAGTACTTTAAAAATTGATAGTTATACACTTAAGCTACCAATAACAATAATCCCCCCATCAACAGGTAACCTATTCATAGACAGTGAACCTAGGTTCAACGAAAATATACAATTGCCTAGCTTTAAAAACCCTAAGAAATGGTTGCAAGCCTATATGGTTAATGAGATTGAGGGTATAGGTATGGCTGAGGTTATTCAGTTTCAATGTCAACGCTTGGGTAAACAAAATATAGAGTTATGTTTAATCTATTGGCAGTGGTCACAATCAACAACTTGGACTGTTATAGTTGATGTCGTTGATATAAAAGGAAATATTATTTCTCGTGAAAGTTTTGGACGTTATGGTGCATATATCGGTTTGTTACCTTATGAGCACAATGATGAAAAAAGTAAACTGCTGATAATGGAACGTGGCATCCACAAACCTGGTGATACTAACTGTTGTCCTACCGGTAAACAATTAGAAACCTACCAATGGCATAAAAAAGGATTAACTTTACTCTCTTCGAAAACTATAGAAGAGAAATGAAACCTTTTACTATTTGTCTTTAAAATACAGATACCAACCTTATTGAATGACAGTCGGGTAGAAGCTATGAAGTTCGGAGTATTCGCGTAGAAGATTAATTATCTCTAGTTAGACTTAACTTTTTGGTTAAGTCTAACCTCTCAATACTAACTGACAAATTTTAGCTTACAGTTTAATACGCGTTTCAATGCAAATATATATGACTAAGCACTTATTCTTTTGTATTGTCTGTAACTAGGTTGCCAAAAATTATGTTGAATTTGAGTTAATAACACTTCATCAGGCAAGGTTAGGGCATAGTTTTGTTCAAAAGCTACTTTAGCGACAGAAAAAGCAATTTTTTTACTTAACTCAACAATTGAATCTAGCGAAGGAAGTAATACTCCTTCGCCATTATTGGCTAAGGGTGACTCTTGAGCTAATACTTCACTTGCTGCCATTAGCATTTCATCACTAATACGGCTAATATTCGCTGAAATAACGGCTAGTCCAAGTCCTGGAAATATATAACTATTGTTACATTGTGCAATATCATGACTTTTTCCTTGATATTCAACTGGAGAAAATGGACTGCCGGTAGCAATAATAACTTGTCCTGTAGTCCACGTTATTATTTGTTCGGGTAATGCTTCTATTTGTTTAATGGGGTTACTCAGAGGCAATATTATGGGTAAGTCACAAGTGCTTTTCATTGTTTTAATGACTTGCTCGTTAAATAAACCCGCTTGGCCTGAAACGCCGATAAGAATTGTAGGTTTTAATTGTTGAGTAACTTCTAACAAGTTTGGATATTTACCTGAAAATGACCAAGAGTCTAATCGGTTTTGTGATTGCGCAAGCCGTTGCTGGAAATCTCTAAGGCCGATCATACTATCCATCAATAGCCCTGACTTATCAATCATAAAAATTTGACTTCGTGCCTGTTGCTCGGTAATTCCTTCGCTCACCATATAAGCAATAATTTGCTCAGCAATGCCACAGCCAGCAGAACCTGCACCAACGAATACAATCTTTTGATCAGATAGTTTTTGCTGTTTGCTACGACAAGCAGCCAGTAAAGTACCTACCGTTACACAGGCGGTACCTTGAATATCATCGTTAAAGCAACAAAGCTCATTGCGATAACGTGTTAATAATGGCGTGGCATTGTTTTGTGCAAAATCTTCAAATTGTAATAATGCCTGAGGCCAACGTCGCTTTATTGCTTGCACAAATAAATCAATAAATTCGTCATATTGTTGTTGCTCAATACGCTTATGACGAGCTCCCATATACATAGGATCGTTGAGTAGCTTTTCGTTGTTTGTGCCTACATCTAGCATTATGGGTAGAGTATAAGCAGGGCTAACTCCTCCACATGCCGTATATAAAGATAATTTCCCTATCGGGATCCCCATCCCCCCAATTCCTTGATCACCTAAACCTAAAATACGCTCACCATCAGTTACTACAATTACTTTGACTTTGTTTTTAGTGGCATTTCTTAATATGTCATCAATGTTGTGTCTTTGCTGATAGCAAATAAATAAGCCTCTTGAACTACGATAAATATCAGAGAATTTTTCACAAGCATCGCCAACCGTTGGCGTGTAAATAATGGGCATCATCTCGGTTAAATAACATTGCATTAGTTTAAAGAACAACGTTTCGTTATTGTCATGAATAGCACGTAGATAAATATGTTTATTAAGGTCACAATTAAAACTAGAGTATTGTTGATAAGCCCTAGTGACTTGCTCATCAATTGACTCATATCTTGGAGGTAATAAACCATTTAAATTAAACTGTTCACGTTCGGATAAACTAAAAGCACTTCCTTTATTTAATAAAGGCGTTTCTAACAAACTGGGTCCTGCATAAGGAATATAAAGCGGGGAGTTATTATTTTTTGTAGATGATTGATTCATTATTTTCTCTGCCGTAGATTTTATTATCATTTTAGTTGCTTAAGACAGAGCAAGGTTTAGACCATTAATTAAAAGCTGATTTTTCTTATTTAATTACAATAAGTTAATGTTTTTTATTTCAGAGGTGTAGTCGAGTGGTGAGTGGGATTCCCCCCAGATATTACAATTGTTATGATAAATCCCACCCGTTTTGTTAACTTAAAATTTACTCATTTTCTTTACGCTGTAAATCATATTTTTTCATTTTGTCATAAAGTGTCTTACGCGGTAGCGATAACATTTCCATCGTATCTTTTATGCTGCCATTACAGCTTAATAATGCGTCTTGCAATAAGGTTCGTTCGAAAAACCCTACCCGTTCAGCGAGTCCCATGTTTGAACGTAAAGTTGTTGAATTATCTTGATGCTTTTCAAAAGCGGCATCTTCTCCTAGTAAGACAAAACGCTCTGCTAAATTACGTAATTCACGCACATTTCCGGGCCATTCATTACTTAACAGTATTGTGCGGTTTTGTTGAGATAATGGGATCAATTCACGTCGGTAACGGGTTGATGCAACGCGCGCAAAATGAAGAAACAATAATGGAATATCTTCTTTTCTTTCTCTTAAAGCTGGAATCTTTACATCAACCAAATTTAAACGATAATATAAGTCATGACGAAATGTTCCTTGTTCACACAGCTCTAATAAATCAACTTTAGTTGCTGCGATCACGCGAATATCTAATTGAATGCTATTATTTGAACCTAAACGAACCACTTGTCTATCTTCTAAAACACGTAATAGCTTTATCTGCAAAGACATCGGCGTACTTTCTATTTCGTCTAAAAAAATAGTGCCGCCATTAGCGTATTCAAACTTACCAATTCTTCTTTTGTCTGCACCGGTAAAAGCACCTGATTCAGCACCAAATAACTCACTTTCAATAATGTTTTCAGGAATTGCGCCACAGTTTAACGCGACAAAGTTATGATCCTTTCGAATACTGTGATCATGTAAGTAACGGGCAACAAGCTCTTTACCTGTGCCTGTTTCACCATTTATCATAATATCTGCGGGTGCATCCATTATATTATCAAGTGTTTGGCGCATTTTTACGATAACAGGGGAGTTACCCAGAATTCTCGGACCGGGTGAAGTATGAGTTTGTAATTGCTTTTTGAGTTCTCTATTTTCTAACGTTAATGTACGCTTGTCTACCGCACGTTTAACGGTGTCAAGCAAGTGTTCATTGTTAAATGGTTTTTCAATAAAATCATAAGCGCCATTTCTTATGGCATTCACCGCCATTGATATATCACCAAAGCCGGTTAATAAAATAATCGGTAAATCACGATCTATTTTATGGATATTTGTCATTAATTGATGACCATCCATTACTGGCATATTAATGTCACTTATAATGACATCAGGCTTGCCTTGATCAATATTAGCTAATAACTCTTTTGCACTTGAAAAGCTACGTACTTGGTAGTTTTGTAGTTCCAGTAATTGCTCAATCGCAGTACGAATATGTTTTTCATCATCAACAATAAAAACACACCCTAATTGGTCTTCAGCCATGTATTGCTCCTATTGATTCACTTTATTTATATAAACAGGTAGCGAAATTGTAAATATTGCACCACCTAATTCGTGATTATTTACCACTAACGTACCCTGCATTAATTCAATAATACGTTGTGATATTGATAAGCCAATGCCTAAACCAAAACTTTCTTTGGTTGTAAAAAAAGGCTCAAATACTTTATCTAGATTAGTGGCCAAAATACCAGGGCCAGAATCTCTAAATGTGATGTTAACTTGTTGCCCAACTTTTTCTACTTTTACATGTATTTTACGTGTATTTAAATCTTTTATTGCTTGAATACCATTACTAATAATATTAACAAATACTTGCTCTAATCGAATACCATCGCCGAGGATATAAAGCTCTTCAGATGGAACGTGAGTAATAATATCGACACACTCTTTTTGTGCTTGATGCTTAATAATGGATAAGGTTTCACTAAGAGAATTTTGTACTAATATGGGTACTTTGATATCGACGCTTTTTTTAGTGAAATTTTTAAACTGACTAACAATATTAGCGAGACGATCTGTTAGGGCGATAATATGTACAAGGTTTGATTGTACCTTGTCTGGCATTTTACGTTCTTGGTAGGTTAATGCATTTTGTGAATAGCTTTTTATTGCCGTAAGTGGCTGATTAATTTCATGGTTTATGCTGGCTGACATATTGCCAACTACGGCTAATTTTGCGGCTTGAATCAGTTCTTCTTGGGTTTTCTTTAATTCAACTTGTGTCATTTTTCTTTGTGATATTTCGTCAACAAGTCTTTTATTAATCACAGTTAAGTCTTCAGTTCGTTCTTTAACTCGTTTTTCTAGTAGGAGTTTGGCTTGCAGCTGTTGACGAGTATTTCGAACTTTTTCTTTAGTAAATAGTACTAACATCACCAATAAAAAATAACTGCCGCTACCAATAAATATCATTAAAATATTTTGCTCATTTATTGGCTGTAAAGAACTCCAAATATGCACTTGCCAATCGTTTAAAGGCATTTTCGCTTGTTGGGCAAAAACGGTTTCTTGATTTTTTGTTAAATTAAAAAGCTGAACATCAGGGGTTATTGGAAGGTAGTCATTATTAACATGGGATACTTTTAAGGTTGATACTTCTCTTTGCGCATAACGTTGTTGTTCAATTATTGTTTGCTGACTTCTGTTTTGAGTAGCATTTTTAAGATGAGAAGCTATGGCTATTTGGCTCAGGCGCCATTCTTTTTTGTCAGAAATAAACACTACATTGTCGGGAGCAACAATTAAGAAATTGTAATTGTCGTTGCCAACATCTTGTGCATATTGATTTTCAATACTATCAACACTAACTTTTATAGCAATAACACCAATGATTTCTGCTTTACTTTTTACAGGATAAGCAAAAAAGTATCCTCGTTTGTTACTGGTGAGACCTACGGCATAGTAGCGTGATAACTTACCTGCTAAGGCTTCATGAAAATAGGGGCGTACCGTTAGATCATTACCAACAAAAGAACTTTCTTTGTCCCAATTGCTGGCCGCTATAGTGCTACCAAATTTGTTAATTAGATAAATATCAGAAGTTTCAGAAACTTGACTCATTTCCTTAAGCAAAACATTTAGTTGCTGAGTTTTTTGTTTGTCCTCAGGGGAGATGAGTACTTCTTGTAGGAGGGGGTGTTTTGATAGCACCTCAGGGATTTTTTCAAATTGACCTAATGTTTTATCAATATAGCTGATTAGGTTGTTTAAGTTTTGAGTCGATTGAATTAACAGGTCTTGGTAAGCGATGCGTAATCCAACTTGTTTAAACGTCATTATCGTCACAAATAAGCCGAGTAAAAGCAGCAATGTGTGAAACGCTTTTTTTAAATGACGTTTTGTTATATTCAACGGGATTTACCTCATTTTAAAATGTAGAGACTTACAGCGTAAGCCTCTACATTTAACTTAACTAATAGCCATTGAGCTTATCAATATACTCTGGGAATGCTAGTGATATCTGCGGTACATAAGTTATTAACATTAAGAATAATAACAGTAGGCCTAACCATGGTAAGCAAGCTTTAATAACCCATCCCATACTTTTGCCCGTTATACCGGCAGTAACAAATAGGTTGAGTCCTACTGGCGGTGTAAGCATACCTATTTCCATATTGACTACCATGATGATACCTAAGTGAATAGGATCAATGCCTAATTGAGTCGCAATAGGGAATAATATGGGAGCCATAATTAAAATGATGGCAGAAGGTTCCATAAAATTACCCGCTAATAACAGCAGTATATTAACAATAATTAAAAATGACCATGGCTCTAAACCCCAACGAATGATTGTTTCAGCAATAATGTGTGGAATACGCTCTGTTGTTAATACATGAGCAAATAACATTGCATTAGCAATAATAAACAGCAGCATAATGCTCACTTTAGCACCATCGAGTACAACACGTCTCACTTCAACGTCGGTGGTACTTTTAGGTAATGCTAAGCCCATTAAGAGCATGTTTCGGGTAATTGCTTTCACTAAAGGTTCTTTATCATTTTTCCACTGAACACCTTTAAGTGGGCCAATATCGCGATAACCAAATACAGCAATGAAGTAAGCATATATAGCGGCAACAGCGGCTGCTTCAGTAGGGCTGGCAACACCACCATAAATAGCACCTAACACAATAAATATCAGTGCTAATCCGCCTGTAGCAATAAAGCCGGAACGTAGCAATTGTTTAACGCCAGGAAATGGTATTGATGGTAAGTTTTTATAACGAGCCACAATATAAATGGCAATCATTAAAATTGACCCCATCATAATACCGGGAATTAAACCTGCCATAAACATACGTGATGCTGATACTTCAGTTGCTGCAGAGTAAACTAACATAACAATTGAAGGTGGAATAAGTATTCCTAAAGTACCTGCATTGGTAATAACACCGGCAGCAAAGCTTTCTGGATAACCTGCGCGCACCATGCCAACGATACAAATAGAGCCTATTGCTGCTACCGTTGCAGGAGAAGAACCTGAAACAGCTGCAAATAGCATACAGGCCAGTACCGAAGCCATTGCAAGACCACCGCGAATATGACCAACACTGTCAACAGCAAAATCAATGATTCTTTTGGCAACACCGCCTGTTGATAAAAAAGCTGATGATAAAATAAAAAATGGAATAGCTAATAATGTGTAATGCTCAGAAGTTGCTTCATACATTTTTAGGGCAATGGAAGCAATTGAGTCATTTGAGAAGAACAATATGGTTATCATGCTGGAAAACCCTAAAGCGATAGCAATTGGCATTCCGATCAAAATACATAGTAATAGTGTGATAAATAGAGCGGCGATAGTCATTATTTATCCTCCTTCGTGATTGTTTCTGTATCACTGCTTTCTACAGTGCTGTTGTTTGACTGAGAAGGCTCTTCCTGAATAAGGTGCATGCTCTCTTCTGCTTCATCAGCGAACTTAAAACCATCAGCTTTATCTTGAATAATTAATATCAATAGTTGAAAGAAGCGATAAAAAAGTAAGGCAAAACCAAACAGTAAAATAGATTGAGAAATCCAAATAGGCATAAGTGGGTCTTCAACATCTATTCTGAAATTATCCCATGCAGCGTCGATGTCCATTGAATTAACAATAAATGCAGGTAAATGAATATCTTCCATAACAAGACCAACATCATACATTTTGGCTAAATAAATAGAGCTGCCATAAAAAAACATCGCACAGTAACACAGACATACTAGTACAGCGGTAATCGACGTGATTTTTTTGGCTGCTGGCGGTAAACTTTTTACAAAGGCATCAACACCAATATGTGCACCTACTTTAACGCCATAAGACATGCCAAATAGAACAAACCATGCTCCGCAGGTGAGGGTGAGTTCTTCCATCCACATAAAGCCGACATTAAAAACAAAGCGAGCGATAACTTCTGCAAATACAAGCAGTGCCATACTCACCAATAGAACGCAGATGAATCCCTCTTCAATTGCGCTAGATTTTTTTGAAAACATAATAGAACTACCTATAATAATGCTAAGTGGTATTAAAAGTTGTAAAGGGCAAATATACAGAGACTATTTACGGGCCATAGCCTCTGTATTAACGATAAAAATGATTAGTTAGCGGCGATTGCTGCGTTTATAACGTTTTTGCCGATTTGTTTTTCAAATCTTTTCCAAACAGGTTTCATTGCTTCTACCCATTGCTGACGTTCTTCATTTGAAAGAGTTACAATTGTTGAACGTTTTGAGTCGACAATTTTTTGTTTGTCAATTGTTGATTTTTGAGCGGCAATGCCGTTACCGTAAGCAATTGCTTCATCTAAGGCTGCCTTAACGTCTTTACGAATATCCTTTGGTAATGACTTCCAAAAACTTTTTGAAGTAACAACTAAATAATCTAAAACCCCATGATTACTTTCAGTAATATGATCTTGTACTTCAAAGAATTTTTTTGAATAGATATTTGACCAAGTGTTTTCTTGGCCATCAATTGCTTTTGTTTGCAATAAGGTAAAAACTTCTGAAAAAGGCTTTTTAACCGCTACTGCGTCAACGGCATGAAACTGCGCTGCTAAAACATCTGAAGACATAATGCGAAACTTTTTGCCATTTAAGTCAGTAGGGGTTTTCATCTCACTACTTGATGAAAGTTGTTTCATACCATTGTGTAAATAACCCAGTCCTTGTAAGCCTTTACGATTGATAGAGTTAAGAAGTTTTTGTCCTTCTACACCTTGTTGAAAGCGTTCTACTGCATCTATATCTTTAAATAAAAAAGGTAAATCAAATACTTGTAATTTCTTTGTATACTTTTTAAATTTTGATAATGACGGTGCAGCTAATTGCACATCACCTAGCTGCATGGCTTCAAGCACTTTGTTATCGCCAAATAATTGTGAATTTGGGAATACTTTTACAGTAACTTTACCTGCTAATCTCTCTTCAACTAACGCTTTAAACTTCAGTGCCATTTGCCCTTTAGGTGTGTTTTCAGCAACTACATGGGAAAACTTAATTTCAATTTGTTCAGCACTTACATTAAATGAAAATGCACACAATAAAGCGGTAGTTAAACCGTATATCTTTTTAGTTAATAACATGGTTTTGTTCCTTAATTGGGTTATATTTAGCTATGATTTTTTTATAAAAAATTAAAAGTCGAAACGAGCGCCTAATTGAAACTCTGACATGTCTTTTCCTGTTGAAGGTAAACGTGACTCATCGCTGTCTAGTTGTTCAAATGAAGCCCAAAGTCTGAATTTTTTAGAGTAATAACGAACGTATTCCACTTTTACTGAGCTAACATCGCCTTTAATATCACAAGCATTTACGGCATAACGAGCGTGAAATTGATTTTTACCTTGTTTCCATTTTCCGTAAATACCTGTAGTAGAGCGCTCTTCATTTTTACAAGACGTTACGCCGCCAACATCGTTACCACTTAGGGTAGACTTTAGTTTGACATTACCTGAAGAGTTACCGCCGTAGATATCAAAATCTTCTTCTGCTAGGTGGTAAAATGCTGAAACTGTTACGCTGTCAGAAACGTTGTACCAACCACGAACACCGTATAAATTTCCTGTGTTTTCACCGCGTTTGTCTGCAGCTAAGGCTGCTTGTAATTTCAATGGTCCAGCTTTGTATTCTACAGCGGCTTGATATTGGTCAAATGAATCTCCATCTTGCTTTTCTGTTTGCAAAGCGGCACCAAACTTCCAGTTACCCGATTTTTTCTCCCATTGTAGAAAATCGTCATCTCGAATAGCACCTTGACGTAAAGAATCTAATCCGTCTGAAAAATATGCACCACGGACAAACTTGTGCCATAAGATAGTTTGTGAACCAAAAGTTACTTTACCAAAATCACCTTTTAGTCCAACAAGTGCTTGGCGTAAACCTGGTTTGTTGTTTTGGCTGAAATTAACGCTGTCATCACCTCTAAGACCATATTCAACAAGTGCTAAACCAGTTAAGCCGTTACCTAAATCTACAGAAGCTTTCGCCCCAACTCGACTAAGAAAATCGCGACCGTTTGCAGCATCATCACTGGTTCCTGCATCAACAAAGTCAGCCCCCAATCTTAACGAGCCATAAAAAGAAGTTTTTACTTCTCCTTCGTCAGCATACGCAATGCTTGTTGCGCCAATTAACAGTGTTGCTGTGCATACTTTCTTTAAAAATTTATTTGTGTTTTTATTCGTCATTGTTATTCCCCTAGTATTTTTATTTATAGTGTGAACGCTGATTTTCTCTTTTTAATAACTGTGTTGTAATTGCTATAACACATCGTTCACAAGCTATATCGCAAGGTTAATGCCAATAACTGTAATAAAAGGCTAATAGATTAATAACCTTTAAAAACAAGTTGTTAACTTTGGTTTTTGTCACAGGTTGAAGATGGGACATTTAAATAGGTAGCGGGTTTTGACCCAAACAGAAATTAAACTGTGGGGGAATCCATCCATGAAGTGGGGGGATTTAATAAGCTAACTTATATTATTGTGATATTTTTGCTTTAAGCAGAATAGTAGAATGTAATTTAGTAACCACCTGTCAATAGCACCATTTAAAATATATAAAAAGTAAACAGTGCAGATGAGAGAAGAGTTTAATTGGGCTGTTACTAAAAAGAGAACAGTTTGAGTGTTCTCTGACCTAATTAAGTATATAAAATTATGATGGTATTAATTAAATGTTGATAATTTACCCGTTTGCAGACGTATCTGTCATGAGTTGTTAATTACAATAAAGAGCGCACTTGATTTCTAGCGCAATTTTTAGCTTGATATAAAGCAAGATCGGCACGTTTAGTTAATACATCAATATTGTTATCTGTCGCTTTCACTTTTGTTCCATTGTTTCTCTTATTCTGGAGAAATTAACTCTTGCCATTTTTTTGAAGACTTTAACGTTTTAATGCGAGTGTTAAGCCTAGTAATATAGGGAGCGTATTCCTCTTCTAACCATAAATATAAATCTATTTCAGTAATGGTTTCAACATGCATAGATTCATAAAAATTCCTCTGTAAATTATTTTTAAAATTAGTATTAACAATAGGAAAAATCAGTGCGTTAATTCGCTGGCTGGTAAGCATATCTAGCCCTTGTTCCATTGTTTGTATTTCAACAGGAGAGGCTTTCGTTATCGAAGACAAGTAGTTAGTAAGTGCATGGGAGCGAAAAACACCAACAATATTAGAGCTTTTTAAGTCTTTCATGCAATTATTTTTAGTGATACAGGAAACCTGAGGATTGATGAATGCTTCTAACTTCACTTGTAAAATATTCTCAGGTACATGAATGATATCTTTACGGTTTATGGCTTGAGGAAAACCTATTGAGGAGGCAAAAAAGCCATCACATGTGCCGTTTTTAAATAGATGTTCAGCTCGTTTTGTTGGGCTATGAAATATGTCTGGCTTAAGTCCTGTTTTTGTAAAGACTTCTTGAATGAGTTTATCTACTTGAACATTCCATTGCGGATTAAATGCTTGCCCTGTGCAAATGAGAAACTGTTTTTCGCTAGTTGATACAGCGAGTATAGGATTAGAAAATAAACCGCTTAGAATAGAGATACATAGACTTGCTAATACAAAGGTAGATTTAAATTTGTTCTTCTTTTGTGCTGTCTCTTATACACATCTCCGAGCCCACGAGACGTAGAGGAATCTCGTAT
>OJGT01000168.1_pt1 | contig 11983 bp, 9 predicted proteins | sample 1595031 | NCBI WGS metagenome assembly OJGT01 (sample SAMN05416857, study PRJEB24817) | seawater metagenome | isolation source: Sea water | place: Canada:Atlantic | collected 2013-11 | reverse complement strand
GGCTCGGAGATGTGTATAAGAGACAGATACGGTTCATTTAAAAAACCTTTTTAATCGAAGAATAAAACAATAATAAATTGATTCTAAAATAGATTTTATCTTTGTCATAGAAAAATATTTATAATCGAAATAATAATCTTTAGTTGAAAATAGTATTATTGAATACTAAAGCGGATCTATTTGGCTAAAATAAATTGTGTAAATTTTGTTTGTTGTAGAACCTATTCTTTTCCACAATAAAAAGTAGTAAGTATTTGACCTGACTACAGGTTAATGCCTTAAGTTGTAGCGTTCCTAACTAGAATTATCAATATAGGAATACTATGAACAACTTTAAACTACTTACTTCAATCTGCTCTATCGGCCTCTTATTTTTTAGCAATTTGTATGCGGCTCATGATTCTATATTTGGTTTCGTAAAAAAAGATGCGATGACAATAGAAAGAACAAGCTCTTTTGAAATCCCTATGACGCTAAGTGAAGCATTGCCATTGTTTACCGCACCAGGAGAGATACTTTGGGTACCCGGTTGGAATCCAAATATTCTAAATGGAAATGGTTTTGAACAAGGTACCGTATGGTTAACTCAGTATGGTGAAGTGTTTCCTTACAAAGTTGCCATTCGCTCAATAAGTCGTTAATGAAAATGCAATTGGTTCATTTATTTGTGGTGAAGCTCACAAAAGTGAGTGAATCGTTATGATTTAGTCTACGATTAAAAGATAGACGGTGAGAGGGCGATGCATGAAAGAAAAATTATTTAATTATACCAAGCTAAATCTGGATGAAGTCTTTGCTAAATTTTATGAAACTATGCTGTCGTCACCTGATATGGCAATATTTTTTGATTCCGATGATCAGATTCAAAAGCTAGTCAACAAGCAAAAAAAATTCTTGCTTGAGTCAATAATGCTTGATGATGAAGACATTCGGGCTCGTTATATACAATTAGGCGAAATGCACCATGGCCTTAAAATTCCTTATGCTGATTTTTCTGTTGGTATTGAATTTTTAGAGCAAGGAATTATTCAAGCAGTCGTCAAAAATGAGAAGTCACCCTGCGAATTAATAGATCATACTTTTCATTTTTTTAGACTTATAAAAGCTTACACGGCAAAAGGGTATCTAAACCTACTACTGGAATCTGATATAAAGGATATTGACATCTATCTATCCAATGTTCGCAGCTCCACAAATCTGGATAGTGTTTTATCAACAGAACGCATTATTTGGCTTAAGAATATTATTTTTGCTATCAAAATAGAAAATCGTGCAGCCGCACCATCACTCAAAACGCCTCCAGAAATTATTGATATCATTAAGGCTGAAACCAAAAGTGATAAAGAGCTTACTCACTATGCGTTAGATATGATAAGTCGAATTGAATTAACCGCCCGCAACATATTTTTCTTTATAGACAAAAAATCCTATGGAGAAGTTTTACCCTTATACAAAGAGCTCATGAGTATATATAAGTTAACTTTGATGTTGGTTAACGTTATGACGGTTGTCACAGCGGAAGCCGAATTGTCGGGATTAAAAAAGGACTCATTAACACAGTTACTAACCAGACATACAATGCCACATTTAATGAAGCGAGAACTCGCTATTTCCACCGCGTCAAATTACTCTATTGCCTTTGTTATGCTTGATATAGATCACTTTAAAGATATCAATGATCAACATGGGCACTTAGCTGGAGATAAAGTACTTAAAGAAATTGCGGAAATAGCTTCTTCTTTTATTCGTTCTACTGATTATGCTTTTCGATTTGGTGGTGAGGAAATTTTACTTGTTTTAAAAGGAGCCTCTTTGGACGTAGCTCATGCGCAAGCGGAAATTATTCGTCAAAAAATAGAAAGTAAATCTTTTGATAAAGGTGATACTTCTTTTAATGTCACTGCAAGCTTTGGGGTTGTACAGTTTCAGCCTCCATATACTTCAGATATCAATAAAATGATTGATGCAGTGGATAGAAAGCTTTATATCGCTAAGGAATCAGGCAGAAATATAGTAATAAAATAGCATGTCATTTGGAATTACTGAACTGCACATAGTAATCCCCATATTTACGCTGTTATAATGTGCGCGTTATTTGTCCGCATACTTTAATTGTCAACATTGCTGTGCGTGAATATTCTTCCCCCATATTATTGATTTATAGGCTTTGCTATGACAGGTGATATTCAGTTTATTTTCTTACTCCTTACTATTACGGTCATACTTTTTATTTGGGATCGTATTCGAATGGATATTGTAGCGCTGTCGGTGGCGGTTACTTTAGCGCTTTCAGGTATTTTAACACCAACGGAAGTGGTGTCAGGTTTTGGTATGCCAGTGGTTGTAATGATAGCGGGCTTATTTGTTGTTGGCGAAGGGCTTTTTCGAACCGGCTTGGCTGCTTCTGCTGGGCAATGGCTAATAAAAGTTGGTGGAACCAGTGAAGTACGTTTATTGCTTTTTATGATTCCTTTGGTTGCATTTTTATCAGCATTTATGAGCTCGACAGGAGCTGTTGCTTTATTGATTCCTGTTGTGTTGAGTATGTCGCATAAATCAGGAATGTCGCCATCAAAACTGTTAATACCTTTAGCATTCGCTTCTCTTGTAGGTGGAATGCTAACGTTAATTGGTACACCTCCAAATATTGTGGTGAGCTCACAAATGGAGAAGGCCGGTTTAGCTCCCTTTGAGTTTTTTGATTTTACGCCAATAGGTATGATTATTTTGTTGGCAGCAATGATCTATTTAATCTATTTTGCTCGTCGCTTATTACCAAACCGTGGAATCCGTGACCCTGAGCAACCTCATCCGCATTTTCATGAGTTTGCCGAACGTTATGGCATAGTTGATCAGATTCATACATTATCTTTACCTGTTAATTCTACTTTGATTGGAGAAACGGTTTCTTCGATTGGCTTAAGAACAAATTATGAAGTTACCGTGTTTGGTATTAAGCGAAAGAATCGGTTGACCTCATCTTTAATGGCGGTGATGGTTGAAACATCAATTCAACAAAATGATATTTTAATGGCGCAGGGTACAGCTGAAAATATTGCTCGTATGTGTAAAGAGTTAAATGTTATTTCGTTAGGTTTTCCTGTTGAGCAAGTTAGGCAAATGCATCAAGAGTTTGGTGTTGCTGAAGTGATGTTAAGAAGAACCTCATCACTAATGCACAAAACGATTAAAGAAGGAGAGTTTCGCGAAAAATTTGGATTGAGCGTGGTTGGTTTACGTCGAGATAATGAAACCATAACGACTAAGTTTGATAGCACACCATTGCAATTTGCTGATAGCTTACTGCTAGTTGGCGGTTGGAAGCAATTAGAAGCCTTGCCCGATAAACGCGATTTTGTTGTTGTTGAAACGCCAGCTGAAATGACTGAAGCACCTTCTCATGGGCAAAAAGCCCCGCAAGCTTTATTAATTATGGTGTTAATGTTACTTGCAATGGCTACTGGAGTTTTACCCGCCCTGGCAGCAGTACTTACTGCCGCGTTAGCGATGGTAGTTACAGGTTGCGTAAGTATGGAAGAAGCATATAAATCGCTTAATGGGCCAAGCTTAATTTTGATTGCTTGTATGTTGCCACTTGCCTTAGCGATGGAAAAAACTGGTGCGGCGTTATTAGTTGTACAGCATCTGGTTTCGAGTTTTGGTGGCAGTGGTCCAATGGCATTGGGTGCGGCCTTATTTATTTTTACTTCAGTATTTAGTCAATTTATTTCTAATACGGCAACAACGGTATTGGTTGCCCCTATTGCTCTATCTGTCGCGCAAAGCATGAATTTAAATCCAGAGCCTTTTATGATGATGGTGGCATTAGCCGCATCAACTGCTTTTGCGACACCTATTGCTTCACCAGTGAACACTTTAATTTTGATACCCGGAAAATATAGTTTTAAAGACTTTATTAAAGTAGGAGTACCATTACAATTTATTGCTATGGCGATTGCTTTGTTGTTAACGCCACTATTTTTTCCATTCTATTAAGCAAAAAGAAATGATTAGAAAAACACTAGGCTAGATTTTCAACAAATATTACTACAAGCGGATCTTCTTAGTTATTGAAAATAGGTTAGAATTAAAGTGCTTTAGTTTCAAATGTCGGTGAAAGTATACGTAGCGATTGGTTCTCTTAGAAAGTTAATAGAGGGATTTACCTATAATTTCTCGCTAATATTTCATTCTTTTCATGTTGTTGATATTTCTCAGCGGTGTGTTTACCTAGATCTTAATTAGTGCTTTAATATAATTAAGTGCTTTTATTTTAAGCTGAACAAATATTGAAAACCTAAAAGAAAAGGCAAGCTGTATGAGAGAAAGAGGGATTTCAGAAAAAGTATTACTATCTCTTAATTTACTCGGCTCTGTAAGCATATTCCCGTTTGCAATTTTACGCTGGCACTCTGGTGATTTTACTTTAGCAATTATTGACGGGATAATCTCAGTAACACTATTGGGGTTTTTTACGTATATATTTATAACTCGAAAAACAGCGGTTATAAAAATTTTAAATGCTATTTTTTTAGCTATTGCGGTGCTAACAAGTATAGCGATAAAAGGACAATCGCAAATCCTTTGGGTAGCTCCTGCCATTATTGCAATTCACTATTTAGTACCTGTAAAACATGCAAAAACAATTAACATCATTCTATTATCTATAATGTTAATCATTGTTTTTCCACATACAAATCTGATTGAATTTATAACAATTTTATCTACTACTGCTTTAACGGCGTCGCTATCCTTTGTAATGTTTCGCGCATACAATAATAAACAACATGAATTATCCTTACTTGCGACTATAGACCCATTAACGGCTTCTGGTAATAGGCGATTATTGGACACAAAACTATCGGAAGTTATTGCTAATCAAAGCCGTGTTCAACATGCAGTGTGCTTAATATTAGTAGACTTAGATGGTTTTAAAGAGATAAATGATGAATATGGACACGCAGTTGGAGATCAAATTCTTGTCTCTTTATGTTGCTTAGTGAAAGAACATATACGGGCAGTAGATTCACTTTATCGATACGGTGGTGATGAGTTTATTATTGCCCCGTTGAGTATGAACTTAATAACCGCTAAACAGCTTGCTGAGAAAATACGTGGCATTGTTGAAAATCATAAATTTATTCACGATATCAAATTAACTTTATCGATAGGTGTTTCTGAGTATATTCTTAATGATACACCTGAATCATGGGTCAGTCGTGCAGATCTCTCTTTATATAAAGCTAAGAATGACGGTCGAAATAAAGTTTATTAATCACAAGTAAATAAATTTTTGGGGTATGAATAGTATTTAGATTATTTGACTTAACTTTATGTTGAGAGGTTTCAGCCTTTTGATACTGAAATAGTAGCAAAAATAGGCGGTAATTATGCATTACCGCCAGTAAAAATGAGTGCTTAAACGGTTAAGGTGATTTTACCTACCGCTTTACCTGACTCCATTAACTCATGCGCTTTCGCTACTTCCCATATTGAGAAATTACTTTCGTCAATAATAGGCATAATTAAACCTGCATCAACAAGCTTTGCAATTTCAGTGAGAATAGCGCCATGAGATGCATGGTTAATGTTATGACATAAAGGGATGAGCATTAAAATACTATGAAATGATAAGCTTTTTAGCGCGATTTGAAGTGGGTCTGTAATCGGTAAAATAGTTGCTACATCACCATTGAACTTAGCAGCTTCAAATGACTTTTCTATATTATCACCGGCAACCGTATCAAATATCTTGTCAAAGCCAACTCCAGCAGTATATTTTTGTACGTAGTCTGAAACAGACTCTTTAGTGTAGTCCACTAAATTATCTGCACCTACCGTTTTAGCTAGTATTTCATTAGCGGGAGAGTAGGTTGAGGTTACATTTGCACCAAGCGCTTTTGCTAATTGCACCGCAATGTGACCTACTCCGCCTGTAGCGCCATGAATAAGCACATTATCTCCAGCTTTTATATTCATTTTTTGAACAAGCGCTTCATATGAAGTAATGGCAACTAATGGTAAAGCTGCGGCTTGTTTCATGGTTAATGTTTTTGGTTTTTTAGCTATTAATCGCGCATCAACCAACATAAATTCAGCTAAAGCACCGTCAACGCCATTTACACCACCAGCCATACCGTAAACTTCATCGCCTATGTTAAAGTTGGTAACGCCTGCACCTACTTCAATAACAATACCTGCGACATCACCGTGGAGTATTTCAGGTAAATTTTTTGACCAAGGCAACTCAGTAGAACGCAGCATGGTATCTATCGGATTTACACTCGTTGCTTTTACTTCTATTACCATATGGCCTGATTTAGCGACGGGTTTTGCTTTCTCTGATATTTGAAAAACGTCAGTGTTGCCTATTTCTTTGATGATCATTGCTTTCATAGTATTGCCCTTTATTTGTATGCACATTTGATAGTACGTTTCAGTGCCGCTATTCTATTTGTTGTTAATAAAGCAACCAAGTACCTAGACAGCAAATTACTTTTGTCTTTTTAGCAACTCAAGATTAAGATAATAGTGATAAAAAATTTTAGGTTTTAATGAGGTGAAAAATGAGCTCACTGAATCGGTTATTGTATTTTAACTGTGTTGTAGAAACGGGCAGTATTTCTGAAGCCAGTAAAGTATTTGATGTGCAACCGTCTTCTATTTCTAGGCAGTTAGCTGTTCTTGAGCAAGAACTTGGTGTTCGTCTTTTAAATAAAACGACTAGAAACACTGGGCTAACTGAAGCCGGCCATAAATATTATGAGTTTTCACAACGTATTGTTTCTGAGTTTTATGAAGCAAAAAGAGCTGTTAATGACTTACAAGAAAAACCAAGAGGTAAGCTGAAAATAAGCATGACTGTAGGGTTTGGTGAAAGTGTTGTATTACCACTAATTTCAAAATTTATATCGTTGTATCCTGATATTAATGTAAAACTTGAGTTAACTGAGCGCGTTGTCGATCTTGTTGAAGAAAATATTGATGTGGCGATTCGCAGCGGTCGATTACCAGACTCAACGATGATTGCAAAACGATTGGCTTTCAATAACTTTTTATTATGTGCCAGCCCACAGTATTTAGCGAATAAAGGAGCACCTAATACTCCTGAAGATTTAATCGATCATCAATGTATTCGATACAGTTATTCTCGTTGGAAAGATTGGTTTTTAATGGCTGAAGAAAGAACAAAAATTACTATTAATAAAACTATTTCAGTTAACTCAGTTAATGGCCAAAAACAACTCGTGCTAAGTGATGCGGGGCTAGCATTAATGCCTTATTGGGCTGTTAAGCATGAACTAGCAAATGGCTCGATAAGCCAAGTGATGTCAGAATATATTTTCAGTCCTTATGAAGAAATCAGTGCTACCTACGCTATCTATTTAAAACGAGAGCTGATTTCACCAAAAACTCGAGTATTTTTAGATTTTTTAAATGAGAATATTGTCGACCTTGATATTTAGTAAAGAAGCTATGTAAATCAAGCTTTGCTTTATTCAAATACAGCTTACTGTAGTTCTTTACAAAGAATGTAGTACGGGCTTAACTACTTAAAATTCCGCACTCTTTGTAAATTTTTAAGCTGTGATAAGCAAAAAAACTTGTAAAAGATAAGTAAACTTCAAGCCCTAAGCCCCATCTCTTTTGATTGCTAATGAAATAGGTAGTCAATTCTATTCATATGCCTTCTTAGATGTTTTTCTTACGATTAAATTTATTGAATATAAAAATCAATTTAATCAATTTTATTAATCTATTGATTGGCTCTACTATATTTAGAGTAAAAAATAACTTTAACTAATTAAAAAATGATTGAGTTACCAACAAGAGCCAACATACATAAGGAATTAATTATGAGTAAGAAATTAACTACAGCAGCAGGCTGTCCTGTTGCACATAACCAAAATGTTCAAACTGCTGGAAAACGTGGACCTCAACTTCTACAAGACGTTTGGTTTTTAGAAAAAATGGCACATTTTGATCGTGAAGTAATTCCCGAGCGTCGTATGCACGCAAAGGGCTCAGGTGCTTATGGTACATTTACGGTTACTCATGACATCACTCAATACACGAAAGCAAAAATATTTTCTGAAATTGGTAAAAAAACTGACTTATTTGCACGTTTTACTACTGTAGCGGGTGAACGAGGTGCTGCTGACGCAGAACGTGATATCCGAGGTTTTGCTTTAAAGTTTTACACAGAAGAAGGTAATTGGGATTTAGTCGGTAACAACACACCTGTGTTCTTTTTACGTGATCCACTAAAATTTCCTGATTTAAATCACGCAGTAAAACGTGACCCCCGTACAAATATGCGGAGTGCAAAAAATAACTGGGACTTCTGGACATCATTACCTGAAGCATTGCATCAAGTTACTATAGTGATGAGTGATCGTGGTATTCCTGCAACTTATCGTCACATGCATGGATTTGGTAGCCACACATTTAGCTTTATTAATAATGAAAATGAACGCTTTTGGGTGAAATTTCACTTTGTTTCACAACAAGGTATTAAAAACTTATCGGATAAAGAGGCGAATGAAGTCATTGGTAATGATAGAGAAAGTCATCAACGTGATTTGTTAGAGAGTATAGACAACCAAGTTTTTCCTAAATGGACGTTGAAGGTGCAAATTATGCCAGAAGCAGAAGCTGCTACCACAGCTTACAACCCGTTTGACTTAACTAAAATATGGCCACACAAAGATTACCCATTAATTGAAGTAGGTGAGTTTGAGTTAAACCGTAATCCAGAAAACTTTTTTGCAGAGGTAGAGCAATCAGCCTTTAATCCTGCAAATGTGGTTCCTGGTATTAGTTTTTCTCCCGACAAAATGCTACAAGGTCGTTTATTTTCATACGGCGATGCACAGCGTTATCGTTTAGGGGTTAATCATCAACATATTCCGGTGAATGCACCTAGGTGTCCTGTACATAGTTATCATCGTGATGGAGCAATGCGGGTTGATGGTAACTTTGGTAGTACAGTGGGGTATGAACCTAATGACCAAGGTCAGTGGGCAGAACAAACTGACTTCTCTGAGCCTCCATTAGAGTTAGATGGCGCAGCTGATCATTGGGAACACAGTGATGATGATTACTTTTCACAACCAGGAGATCTGTTTCGTCTAATGACTGCTGAAAAGCAACAAATTCTATTTGATAATACAGCTCGTAACTTAAACGGTGTACCAAAAGAAATTCAATTACGCCATCTAAAACACTGTTACAAAGCCGACCCAGCTTACGGTGAAGGAATAGGTAAATTGCTTGATATCAATGTGAGTGAATTCAACTCGTAAGTAGTACAAGTAAAGCAGATGAAGCTGAATGCTCATCTGCTTTGTCCACACTGCTTTATTTGTTTCACTTTGATTTTCTTTTTAAAGCCTAATCGATAATTTAGTTAATTCATCTTTGTTTTTTTTAGACAGTTAAGTAAAATAGTTAGTCTTTAATAATTCTGTAAAGGTTAGTGATGAAACGCGTTGTTTTATATATTTCAGATAAATGTCCTCATTGCCGTGAAGCTCAAAAATACTTAGATGATAATGGCATTCAATACAGGCTAACAAATGCGAAAATGCAGCGTGGTAGAAAAGAGCTTGATGCTATAGGTGCTCGCTCTGTACCGGCTCTTAAAATCGGCAATGAAGTTATGATCGGCTGGAATTTAAAAAATTTTAAAAAACTTTATAACGCAGATTAAAAAACAAAATAATCTCTTTGATCATTGAATAACCTATAAAGGGGCAGAGCAACATATGAGTCGCCCCTTAACAAATATAACCCCATAAGTTTATCAATCAGCACAACCATTGTTGCTTAGCGGCAAAGTGTTCAGGTTTCAATAGCGCACTTAGCTGGAACAATATTCAATATTTCTTCTATATATTTCTAATTTTTCCATATTGGAAACGACTCAAAATGCTCAGTAATAACTAAGTTATGATAAAAGCCAATTATTTTTAGTTCTTAATTACTTGAAATTATGGGATATTAATGTAATTCGACACAGATTATGGGGCTGATATTACTGAGAAGTCTTTATAGTCTCTTTTATAAACCCAATTCAGTACCCTGAAGCACGATATGATATATACAAAGTTCAATACTTGCTTGCTTTCTGTATCGACGTAAATAGTAGAATGTGTAAGATTATCAACACCTAAAAACAACATTAAACGAAAAATTTACAGTTGGCTGTTTTTCGTTCCTCAAACATTATAGTTAACAGTAATTGTCGATTATGTAAGCATTATACGTATTATTAATCATTGGATAGGGTTAACCTCTCTCTTGAATAAATACCAAACATCAAGGAACAGCATGTTTAAGTTAATGAAAACCTTTATAACCTTTACTTTTTTTGTTTTATTAGTTGGCTGTAAGTCTACACCGCCAGTAAACGCTTATCACGTAAATGAATCTAATTTATATTGGACAACACCTAAATATATTAATTCTTATGCACACGTTAATTATGCTCAGATTAATAGCGTTGATCTAACAACATTTAAAGTTATAACTGAAAATACAATTTACGCGAAAGACCAAAGTTATGTTTATCGTAAAGCTACGGCATTACCGTTTGCAGAGCCTGATTCATTTGAGGTAATTAACGATATATATAGTAAAGATAAAAACTATGTTTTTTATGAATCTAATATTATTGAAAACGCTCAAAGTGACTCTTTCGAGATTGTTAAGCGTAAATTAGCAAAAGATAACAATTTTGTATATTTTCGCCATAAAAGACTGATTGATGCTGTACCTGAAAATATTAAAATTTTGTATCTTAAAGAGGATAGCATTAGTGGGCCGATATATTCTCAAAGTAATTCAAACGTTTATTACAATGACACAAAATTTATACCTTGTGATATACAAACTTTCAAAGTGATCCCTAAGCGTAATAGCTGGTCTTTCGACAATAAGTGCGTGTATCACAAGGGGAAGTTGTATGAAGATATAGACCCCGCTACGTTTACCCCTATTAATTACAGCTATGGTAAGGATAAAAATAATATTTACCATAAAGGTAAAGTCGTTAAGTTTGCTGATATAGACACTTTTAAATCAACATTTAGAGGATTTATTACAGCCAGAGACAATAAAAACTGTTTTATTGGCGAAAAGATTGTCGACTGTAAAGATCCTATCCCGGGTAAAAAATCAAAAGATATGCTCAGCAATATGCTAACCCTAATGCTCATTGATTCGGATGGAGATAGAGTCAGCCATTTGGCCTCACAGCAAGAGACAATTAGCTCTGTTATAGAGCAGGTTGGCAATAACTATCTTACAACTGATGACATAGCCCTTATTAATTTGAATAACATACCAAGCAATTTTAAATGGCAAACAAAAACAGCTCGTACAGACTATATAAATAGTCGATATGGTTATAGAAAATCTATTGAGAAAAACTTTGTTTTTGATGAATTCAGTAGTCTCAATAATGGGGTTATGCAACTGATTAAAAACGCTAAAGGGCAAACATTACAAGAAGAAACCTCTTTTCATATTATGGGGGAATATGGATACTCTATCTATCAAAATGGTAAGTGTGAACTTAAGGTTGGTTCTTGTACGGAAACAGTAAAGCTTTTTGAGCAAAGCTTGATACCAACTTCAAAAATTCCAGCTAAAGCCATTCCTATTGATATCACAGTAGATTTTGAACTAAGTTATCAAAATGGTGTTTGGATTAGAGAAATGATAAATAAGAAAGGTGAGAAAGTTAAGGAGATGACTATTTATGATAAATCAACATTCCCTGTATATTATGCCATGATTAAAGATGAAAAATTGCTAATGGAATATGTTTCTAGTTCGATTACCTTACCCTAGTTTATTGTTGGGCTTTGTTACAGCAGGCGATTTTTTTAGTTATTAATGTGTTTCCTGTGTTTATACAGAATTATTAGAATTAATTTTTTGGCGATTTATAGCAAAGTGAAAAATGATGGTTATAGGA
>OJGT01000167.1_pt1 | contig 12061 bp, 11 predicted proteins | sample 1595031 | NCBI WGS metagenome assembly OJGT01 (sample SAMN05416857, study PRJEB24817) | seawater metagenome | isolation source: Sea water | place: Canada:Atlantic | collected 2013-11 | reverse complement strand
TTTTTAAACTTTAATCATTAGGAACATTAATATGTCTGCTGCTGCTGAGTTAACCAGCCAAGAATATATTAAACATCATTTAACCAATTGGACTGTAGGTGAAGGTTTTTGGACCTTACATTTAGATACTTTGGGTTGGTCGGTGTTTTTAGGCTTTATCTTTCTTTATATTTTCCAGTCGGTTGCTAAAAAAGCAACAACGGGTGTACCAGGTAAATTGCAAAGCGCAGTTGAACTTGTTGTAGAGTTTGTTGATAGCAGTGTAAAAAGTACTTTTCACGGCTCTAACCCATTAATTGCACCATTAGCCTTAACAGTTTTTGTTTGGGTATTATTAATGAATGCAATGGATTGGGTACCGGTTGATTTTCTACCTTGGTTAATCGCTACGGTTGGCGGTGTAGAAATGTCGCATGTTTACATGAAGCCTGTACCAACAACAGATCCAAATATGACTTTTGCATTAGCATTAGGTGTATTTATTTTAACAATTTACTATTCAATTAAAGTTAAAGGTGTTGGTGGCTTCATTAAAGAGCTTACTACACAGCCTTTCGGTCATCCTGTGATGTACCCAATAAACTTTATATTAGAAATGGTTACCTTATTAGCACGTCCATTATCATTAGCCTTACGTTTGTTTGGTAACTTATATGCGGGCGAGTTAATATTTTTACTTATTGCAACAATTGGTTTATTTCAATTGCCAGTACACTTTTTATGGGCAGCATTCCACTTGTTGATTATCCCATTACAGGCGTTCATCTTTATGATGCTTACTATTGTATATCTTAGTTTAGCGCATGAAGATCACTAGATTTTCTTAGAGAATTAAGAACGACGGAGTCGACTCAATGAGTACAGGCAGGAAGCCTAAAGAACAAATTTACATTTAATAAGAAAATCTTATTAAATGGGGATAGGAAGTCCCAAATAACTTTTTTTGTACAATTTTTTTAACTTTTAACATTAACTTTAAATTATCGGAGATAAATATGTTATTCATCGCTGTTGCGTTATTAATCGGTCTAGGTGCTTTAGGTACTGCGATTGGTTTTGGTATCTTAGGTGGCAAATTCTTAGAATCAGCTGCTCGTCAACCTGAGTTAGCACCACAACTTCAAGTAAAAATGTTCATCGTAGCGGGTCTTATTGATGCTATCGCGATGATCGGTGTTGCGATCGGCCTATACATGTTATTCGTACTTGCTTAATAAGTAAGTTACTAGAATTTTTAACGAATAACTAATTAGGAGGTACACAAATGAATATTAATGCCACATTAATAGGTGAGTTAATCGCATTTGTCGTATTTGTAATTTTCTGTATGAAGTTTGTATGGCCACCAATTATGGCTGCCATCGAAGCTCGTCAAGCAACTATTGCTGACGGACTTGCTGCTTCAGACCGTGCTGCTAAAGATCTTGAGCTTGCTCAAGAGAAAGCTAAATCTCAACTAAAAGAAGCTAAATCTCAAGCTGCATCTATTGTAGATGCTGCTAAGAAGCATGAAGCTAAAGTTATTGCAGAAGCAGCTGGCAAAGCAGAAGTTGAGAAAGAAAGAATCTTAGCTTCAGGTCACGCAGAAATCGAAACTGAACGTAACCGTGCTAAAGAAGAACTACGTAAACAAGTAGCTGTTCTTGCTATAGCGGGTGCCGAGAAAATTCTTGAGCGTTCAATTGATGGTGCTGAACATAGCGACATCTTAGATAAACTCGTCGCTGAACTTTAAGAGGAAAGAGCTATGTCTGAATTGACAACTGTCGCTCGTCCTTACGCTAAAGCAGCGTTCGACTTTGCTGTTGAAGCTAAAGCAATTGATAGCTGGTTAGGTCAATTAGCTTTTGCTGCGGAAGTTGCACAAGATACAACCATTATTGGTTATGTATCAGGTGGCGCTTCTGTAGAGCAAGCACAAACATTATTTTTAAATGTTTGTGGTGAGCAAGTAGACAGTCAATGCCAAAACTTTTTGAAAGTAATGGCGAAAAACGAACGTTTGTTGGTGCTACCACAAGTTCTTGAACAATTTGTTGAGTTAAAAGCTGACTATGATCAAGAAATTTCTGTGGATGTAACCTCTGCTGTTGAAGTAACAGCAGAGCAAAAAACAACATTAAGCGCCGCGCTTGAAAAGCGCTTGGCACGTAAAGTAAAGCTTAATTGTTTTGTTGATGCGAGTATCGTTTCTGGTTTGATTATTAAAGCTGGTGACATGGTAATAGATGGCTCTATTAAAGGTAAACTGAGCCGCTTAGCAACAACATTACAATCTTAGATAAGGGAACAGAGCATGCAACTGAATTCCACTGAAATCGCTGAACTGATCAAGAATAGAATTGAACAGTTTGACGTTGTCAGCGAAGCTCGTAACGAAGGTACTATCGTTTCTGTAACAGATGGTATTATTCGCATTAATGGTCTTGCTGATGTAATGCAAGGCGAAATGATCGAACTTCCTGGTAGCCGATTTGCTATCGCGTTAAACCTTGACCGTGATTCGGTAGGTGCGGTAGTAATGGGCCCTTACGCTGATTTAGCGGAAGGCCAAAAAGTTAAAGGTACTGGTCGTATTTTAGAAGTACCAGTAGGTCGTGGTTTATTAGGCCGCGTAGTTAACACTCTAGGTGAACCAATTGATGGCAAAGGCCCAATTGAAAATGATGGCTTCTCTCCAGTAGAAGTTGTTGCACCAGGTGTTATTGACCGTAAATCAGTAGACCAACCAGTTCAAACTGGTATCAAGTCTATTGACTCTATGATTCCAATTGGTCGTGGCCAGCGTGAATTAATCATTGGTGACCGTCAAATCGGTAAATCAGCGATTGCACTTGACGCTATCATTAACCAAAAGAACACAGGTATTAAATGTGTATACGTAGCGATTGGCCAAAAAGCCTCTACAGTAGCGAACCTAGTTCGTAGCTTAGAAGAGCACGGCGCGTTATCTAACACTATCGTAGTTGTTGCTTCAGCTTCTGAAGCTGCTGCACTACAATACTTAGCACCATACTCTGGTTGTTCTATGGGTGAATACTTCCGTGACCGCGGTGAAGATTCACTAATCGTATATGATGATTTATCTAAGCAAGCTGTTGCTTACCGTCAAATCTCATTACTTTTACGTCGTCCGCCAGGTCGTGAAGCATACCCAGGTGACGTTTTCTATCTTCACAGTCGTTTATTAGAACGTGCTGCTCGTGTAAACGAAGCATACGTTGAAAAATTCACAAACGGTGAAGTTAAAGGTAAAACAGGTTCATTAACTGCCTTACCAATTATTGAAACGCAAGCGGGTGATGTATCAGCTTTCGTACCAACTAACGTAATCTCAATTACCGATGGTCAGATTTTCTTAGAATCTAACTTGTTTAACGCGGGCATACGCCCAGCTGTTAACGCTGGTATTTCAGTATCTCGTGTTGGTGGTGCTGCACAAACTAAAATCATCAAGAAACTTGGTGGTGGTATCCGTTTAGCATTAGCTCAATATGCAGAATTAGCGGCATTCGCTCAGTTCGCATCTGATTTAGATGATGCGACTCGTGCTCAATTAGAGCATGGTCAACGTGTAACTGAATTAATGAAGCAAAAGCAATACAGCCCATTATCAATTGCTGAAACTGCTGTTTCATTATTTGCTGCTGAAAAAGGTTTCTTAAACGACATCGATATTAATAAAGTTGTTGATTTTGAAGCTGCTTTACATGCATACATGAATAATGAGCAAGCTGCGTTGATGGCTACTATCGACGAAAGCGGTGACTACAATAAAGATATCGAAGCTGGTTTGAATAAAGCACTTGAAACTTTCAAGTCTACTCAAACTTGGTAATCGAGTTTTAATTAAGTAACCTTTTCGGAGAAGAGTCATGGCCGTTGGTAAAGAGATAAAAACCAAGATTTCGAGTGTTAAAAACACTCAAAAGATCACAAACGCTATGGAAATGGTAGCTGCTAGTAAAATGCGTAAAGCGCAAGATAGCATGGCAGCATCACGTCCATATGCGACAAATATACGAAATGTGATCGGTCATATTGCGCTTGGTAACTTAGAATATCGTCATCCATATATGGAAGAACGTGAAACTAAGCGTGTTGGCTATATTGTCGTCTCAACCGACCGTGGTTTGTGTGGTGGATTAAATACTAATCTATTTAAAAAAGTACTTTCTGATGCTGCTGAAAAGCAAGCATCAGGTGCTGATGTTGAATTTGGTGTAATAGGCTCAAAAGCTACATCATTTTTTAACAGCATGGGCGCTAAAGTAACTGCACAAATTTCTGGCTTAGGTGATAACCCTTCACTAACTGACTTAGTTGGTAGTGTAAAGGTTATGCTTAAAGCATATGATGACGGTGAAATTGATAAGCTGTACGTTGTGTATAACAAGTTTGTTAATACTATGACGCAAGAAGCGACAATCGATCAATTGTTACCTCTGCCTAAATCAGATGACGAAGAAATTAGTCATCGTTGGGACTATATTTACGAACCAGATGCTAACTCATTGTTAGATAAATTATTAGTTCGTTATATTGAATCTCAAGTATACCAAGGTGTTGTTGAAAACATTGCTTGTGAACAAGCATCTCGTATGGTTGCAATGAAAGCTGCAACAGATAATGCGGGTGAGTTAATCAAAGACCTTCAATTGGTATACAACAAAGCGCGTCAAGCGGCAATCACTCAAGAATTGGGTGAGATTGTTGCAGGTGCAGCTGCGGTAGGGTAAGCAGTTTAGTTTTATATAAAACTTAACTGATAACAATTTTCGTAATTTAACGACAAGTTAGTTAGGCAAAGCTTAACTAACTTAAATTAAGAGGAATAAACATGAGTACAGGTAAAGTCGTCCAAATCATTGGCGCAGTTGTGGATGTTGAATTTCCACAAGATGCCGTACCTCAGGTATATGACGCATTAAACATAACCGATGGTGACCTAAGCGGTTTAGTACTAGAAGTTCAACAGCAGCTTGGTGGCGGCGTTGTACGTACTATCGCAATGGGTAGCTCTGACGGTTTGCGTCGTGGTCTGAATGTAGAAAACACAGGTAGTGGAATCAAAGTACCAGTTGGTGTTGAGACCTTAGGTCGCATCATGAACGTACTAGGTGAGCCAATTGATGAAGCTGGTCCAATCGGCGAGCAAGATCGTTGGGCAATTCACCGTGAAGCACCTGCCTACGCTGAACAATCAATGTCTAACGAATTGTTAGAAACAGGTATCAAAGTAATCGATTTAGTTTGTCCATTCGCTAAGGGTGGTAAAGTTGGTCTTTTCGGTGGTGCTGGTGTTGGTAAAACAGTAAACATGATGGAACTTATCCGTAACATCGCAATCGAGCACAGTGGTTACTCAGTATTTGCTGGTGTTGGTGAGCGTACACGTGAAGGTAACGATTTCTATCACGAAATGAACGACTCTAACGTACTTGATAAAGTATCGTTAGTGTATGGTCAAATGAACGAGCCTCCTGGAAACCGTTTACGTGTTGCCATGACTGGTTTAACTATGGCAGAAAAATTCCGTGACGAAGGTCGTGACGTATTATTCTTCGTAGATAACATTTACCGTTATACTCTTGCGGGTACTGAAGTATCAGCGCTACTTGGTCGTATGCCATCAGCGGTTGGTTACCAACCAACACTTGCTGAAGAAATGGGTGTATTACAAGAGCGTATTACTTCAACTAATAAAGGTTCAATCACTTCAATCCAAGCGGTATACGTACCTGCGGATGATTTAACTGACCCTAGCCCAGCAACTACCTTTGCTCATTTAGATGCAACAGTTGTACTATCTCGTGATATCGCTTCACAAGGTATTTACCCAGCTATCGATCCTCTTGACTCTACATCTCGTCAATTAGATCCACTAGTTGTTGGTACTGAGCATTATGATACAGCGCAAAGTGTTAAATCAACACTACAACGTTACAAAGAACTTAAAGATATCATCGCCATCTTAGGTATGGATGAGTTATCTGAAGAAGATAAGCAAACAGTATCTCGCGCACGTAAGATTCAACGTTACTTATCTCAGCCGTTCTTCGTTGCTGAAGTATTTACAGGTTCTCCAGGTAAATATGTATCATTAAAAGACACCATTGCTGGCTTTAAAGGTATTTTAGCTGGTGAATATGATGATATGCCAGAGCAAGCGTTCTACATGGTTGGTGGTATCGAAGAAGCTATCGAGAAAGCTGCTAAGATGTAATCAACTAGTAAGTATCTAGGCTAATGCTTAGATACTTACATTATTAGAGGTCGAGTCAAATGGCATTATTTACTGTTAATCTAAATGTTGTTAGTGCACAAGAAAGCTTGTTTACAGGCAGCATTAAATCATTACAGATCACAGGTAGTGAAGGTGAGTTAGGTATTATGCCTGGTCATGCACCTTTATTGACCTCACTAAAACCTGGTATGGCATTAATCACTAAAGAAGATAATACTGAAGAAGTTATTTATCTTTCAGGTGGTATGTTAGAAGTTCAACCAAATCAAATTATCGTACTTGCTGATGTAGCTTGTCGTGCTGATGATTTAGATGAACAAGCTGCTCTAGAAGCAAAACAACGTGCAGAAGACAACATGAACGCTCATGGCGCAGATGTTGATTATGCCGCTGTTGCTGCTGAGTTAGCTCGCGCTGTAGCACAATTACGTGTTATTCAAGCGACTAGCAAGAAAGGCTAACGTGTAGACGATTCTTAATCGTGCTAACAGTTTTAGTGGATAAATTTAAAACGCCCTGTTACTTTGTGACAGGGCGTTTTTGTTTCTAGTGACATATTTATATATAGCTAATCTGTTATCCCAATAAAGTTGCATACGGGATCATGAAATTTTGAATCTTTCAAAAGCCATAAATAATGCTTATTGATATATTAAAGAGAAGAGGGGATTTATACTTGTTCGTAGGTTAATAAAGCCAATCCAGGTGAAAGGCTTTATTATATTGAAGTATACCTTTTAAGTTACTTACCTTTTGGGTTATATATCCAAATTGCATTATTAATATGTTTGCTGGTATCTTCGCCAATCATGACTCGTCCATCATCCATAACTAATAAATTATCAGGATTTGATATGGAATTAACATCACATTTATTACCATTTTCATCTCCTTCGGAATTGTATGCTCCGCCAATAACGACTGGTTCCATACGAGTAACGTTATAGTCTGACTGTAGTCCAAAACGGTAAACGGCTCCGCACTTAGCTGAAGAGTCAAGTTGAATATCGCCTATCTCGTCAACCATACCTTTACCTACTTCTGACATAGCAACATACATATATGGAATAGAGCCACTTGCTGCGCCATCATAGTTAATTACAACTCCTTCCATTTTACGAAACTCAGTAGTTGCACCTTTTGCTTTTGCTGCTCGCAATGTTTCTAGGAATGCATAACGATCATCTCCTGTGCCATTTGCAGCCCAATCATCTATTTCAGTCTGGGTTATATAGCTAGTGTCACCTTCAACGAAGTCGGATTCAGATATTCCGTTATAAGAATTTATCCAAGTTTTAATTTGAGTGTTGTTACTAGTGCCTAATTCAATCCACTTAATGTCAAAACCTGACTTTGCTGGGTCATTGTTGGCATCTTGGGTGAGCTTTGCAGCATAAAGTGTACCGGCACTTAAATCACCAGCTGTTGTAGCAATAAATTTATAAAATGCTTTATTTGTACCGTCATCAGTGGTGTAAACGGTTTTCCAATCGGGCATAACAACAGAGTTTTCATGAGCAACACGGCCTAATGTAAAATGCTTAACGGGAGTTGGACTTGAAGATGTAGGATCCATTATTTCAACAATATAGCCGTAATCATAAGGGTTAGGTAATGTTGAGGATTGCAGGTAAGTTTGTAAGTTCTTAACATCTGTGTAATTAGGGTAGCCATCTAAGTAGTTACTATTATTCCACTGTGAAGTATTTTCTGCTTCATAATTTTCTTCTGATGTTAATGGTGTATTCCAAGGAGATAAGGTACCAAAACAATTAATTAATGTCCCTAAAACGGATGAAAAGTCAACATTCGTTATATCGCCAGTTAGCCAAGTTCCATTAGCTTCTTTCGATAGTTCAATACGGCTCATTGCACCGGGACGGTCTTCCCATGCAGTAAATAAATATCCACTACTTCCGTTTGCAGAAGTTGGTACAAAAGCATTAAAGTCTGGATTTTGTGATTCTTTAATTTTTGATGAGCTATCTGAAGTGGTAATTGAACCTAAACCATGAGGCAATTGATTATTAAAAGTATCACCTGCTTTACCAAGAACCTGATATTGGCCTGAAACTAAGCGAACAGCAAGCTTCTCTTCATCTGTTTCAGGCACTGATAAATCGCTTGCCAGAGGATCTAATTGGCTCCAATCCATACCGGTAACAACACCCACTTGTGCTGCCGTGTCATTGCCAGACAAATCTGACGGATGTTGAACATTAAAAAATAATTCATCATTATCTGATAAGAACATACCGGTAATTTCGGCGCCTACAGGTACCGTTGCTAGCCGAGTGAGTTTTGAAGGAATTGTTAAGTCCTTACCGTCAACTCCACTTGTTCCATTAATACCATCTAATCCATTTTTTCCAACTTTACCATCATCTCCATCGCATCCTGCTAACATTGAGGTACTCAGTATTATTGATACCACTATGGCTATTTTAGATTGTTTAACTTTTAGCATTTTGTTTTCCTAATATTGAATTTCAAGACGCTATTAATTTAAAAAGGATATATGACAATTAGGTGATCATTTTCTTACTAATATATGAACTTTGTGAGAAAGAAATGTGATTCAAATATTTGTAATAAACTGCCCGTATACTTGAAATACTAAAAATGAGCTAATGTATGAGACAGTGATGAAGAATAATGTGTTGATTATCATCGTATTCTTGGTATTTATTTCTACTTTTTATTCTAGTAATTCAAAAAGTAAAAATCGAAATGGAGGATTGATACCACATATAGAGGAAAGTCGAAGAATAACACCAACAGCAAACGGCAGTATTAATGAGGAAGCACCAATCCCACCTCAATGCTATACAAAAACAGAAGGGATAAATAACCCTTGTTATACCTGCCATCAAACATATTTAGCACCAAGAAATAAAAAACATCGTACAAACTTAAGAAACGACGGTGCAAATCAAGGCTTATATAATTTTTCAGATGAAGGTGAAATTAATCATTGGAAAAATCTATTTGTTGATCGCCGAAAATGGATGCAGCAAATAACGAATGAACAAATAGTAAAATATGTTGATCAAGATAATTATAGTGGTTTGGCGAAAAAATTAGAAAAGAGAGAGTGGGCAGGGTTTATTCCCGATTTGAAAAACTACCATTTGGCCAAAGAGGCGTTTGATGAAAAAGGCATAGCAAAAGATGGCAGTGGCTGGGTTGCTTTCAATTATAAGCCATTTCCCGGTACTTTCTGGCCTACAAATGGATCGACAGACGATGTGATTATTCGACTATCTGAAGAGTATAGACAACTTAATGGGCAGTATAATGAGAGTGTATATTTGATTAATCTATCATTGGTTGAAATGGCTATAAAAGCTCTAAAAGAGATCGATATTTTTTCGGTTAATGAAATTGAAATAAATACAGATATTAACCAGGATGGAAAACTATCAACTATTGTTGATGTTTTGGAAGCGAGAAAGTTCTTTGTAGGTGATGCAAAAAATATCAAAGTACCTCGTCAGCAATATCCAGCTAAAACCGAGATAATGCATTCTGTTCGTTATATTGGGGTTGATGATAACGAGCAAATTTACACACCAAAAAGAATGAAAGAATTACGCTATATGACCAAAACAAAAATACTGTCTGAAGGGGCAATAGATACAGCTTACCGAACAGAGAGAAAGGAAAAACTTGATGAGCAATTACCTCATTATACTAATGTGAAAGATCGAGGTTTCAATAATAAATTTGGTTGGTTAATTCAAGGGTATATTGAAGATTATGATGGTGAACTAAGACCCCAATCATATGAAGAAACTTCATTTTGTATGGGATGTCATTCTGCTATAGGCACAACTATTGATCAAACATTTGCTTTTCCACGAAAAGTTACTGGAAAAGCTGGTTGGGGTTATCTTAATTTAAAAGGTATGGCCGATGCTCCATCGCTTGATCAAAAACAAGGTGAAATTTTGCAATATTTGAAAGTAAATGGAGGAGGTAATGAATTTCGTGAAAATAAGGAAATGTTTAAAAGGTGGTATAAAGCAGATGGCTCTGTTGATATAGATAAAGTAAAAAGTGCTGATGTTTATCAACTTATAACGCCATCAAAACAACGTGCTTATGACCTTAATAAGGCATATAGTCAAATTGTAAGATCACAAAGTTTTATCCATGGTCGTGATGCTAATATTTCTCCTGCTGTTAATGTACATAAAAAAATAGATGAGTCTTTAGCACCACTTAAAGTTGATTATAGGCTCGATGGTTGGGATATTCGTTTAGATTGGACTGGAATGCATAAGGAAAGGAATGATACTGTTGAACAGACTAAATAAAACTTTGTATATTTAACTGATTGAAAGTTACAATATTAGAAATATTCTTTTTATGGAAAAAATTATGAGCCTCTCTGTTGTTATTCTTGCTGCGGGTAAAGGTACTCGCATGCGCTCTTCTTTACCTAAAGTATTACATGCTATAGCTGATAAGCCGATGGTTTCTCACGTGATTGATAGCGCCCGTCAATTAGGAGCCGTTAATATTTATGTTGTATATGGTTTTGGCGGTGAAGTACTAAAAGCAACACTGACCTCAGAAAATTTTGGGGATGATTTAACTTTTATTGAACAAAAAGAGCAGTTAGGTACAGGTCATGCTGTTGATCAGGCATCACCATATTTAAAAGAGGATGAAGATGTTTTAGTACTTTATGGTGATGTGCCATTAACCAAAGTTTCTACATTAGAAAGTCTGCTTAAAGTAAAACCTGAAAATGGTATGTCATTACTAACGGTTCACCTAGCTAACCCTACTGGGTATGGCAGAATTGTTCGTACCGATGGTGAAGTGGTTGGTATTATTGAACAAAAAGATGCAGCACCAGAACAGTTATTAATTAATGAAGCTAATACTGGCATCTTATATGCATATGGTGGTGACTTAAAACGTTGGTTAAGTGGGCTATCTAATGATAATGCGCAAGGTGAATATTACCTTACTGACATTATTGCTAGTGCTCACAGTGAAGGAAAAACTATTGCAACGGCTCACCCTGAAACAGAGATAGAAGTAGAAGGTGCTAATAATAGAGTGCAGTTAGCTGCACTTGAGCGTGCTTATCAGGCACGTTTAGCTGAACAGTTGATGATAGACGGCGCAAGTTTACGAGATCCTGCTCGAATTGACATCCGTGGTTCTCTAACAATTGGTAGTGAAGTTAGTATAGATGTTAATTGTATTTTTGAAGGTTCAGTAATATTGGGAAGCAATGTAAAAATAGGTGCTAACTGTATTCTTAAAAATTGTAATATTAGTGATAATGCTGAAATTAAGCCTAACAGTATTATAGAAGAGGCAAATATTGGAGAGAATTGCTCTGCTGGTCCATTTGCACGCATTCGCCCAGGTAGTGTGATGAATAAAGATTCTCACGTTGGAAACTTTGTAGAAATGAAAAAGACTACATTAGGGGAAGGGAGTAAGGCAGGGCATTTAACCTATCTAGGTGATGCTCTTATCGGTCAAAATGTTAATGTTGGTGCTGGCACAATCACCTGTAACTATGATGGTGTTAATAAATTTAAAACAGTCATTGATGATAATGCATTTATTGGCTCTAATAGCTCATTAGTTGCACCTGTATCTATTGGTGCATCAGCAACAATTGGCGCAGGCTCCGTTATTGCTAAAAATGTAGAGCAAGAAGATTTAGCTGTTGCCAGAGGCAAACAGCGTAATATCAAGAACTGGGCTAGACCCACTAAAAACTAGCAGAAAATACACGCTGTAAATCCTTTCGTTTTAGTATCCACATAAATATTATTTTTTATA
>OJGT01000166.1_pt1 | contig 12222 bp, 12 predicted proteins | sample 1595031 | NCBI WGS metagenome assembly OJGT01 (sample SAMN05416857, study PRJEB24817) | seawater metagenome | isolation source: Sea water | place: Canada:Atlantic | collected 2013-11 | reverse complement strand
GTTACAACTTTTAGAAAAACGTTTGGATAACGTAGTTTACCGTATGGGCTATGCAAGCACTCGTGCTGAAGCTCGTCAATTAGTTAGCCATAAGGCTATCGTGGTAAACGGCGTTGTAGTTAATATTCCATCTTTCAATGTTAAAGCTGAAGATGTGGTTTCTGTTCGTGAAAAGTCTAAAACTCAAGCGCGTATTATCGCTGCTTTAGAATTAGCTGACCAACGTGAAAAACCACTTTGGGTTGAAGTAGATACTAAGAAACTAGAAGGCACTTTTAAACGTGTTCCTGATAGAGCTGACTTATCTGCCGAAATTAATGAACAGTTGATCGTTGAACTTTACTCTAAATAGTAAAGTTTCACTTTAAGAGAGGACATATATGCAGGGTTCTGTAACCGAATTCCTTAGACCACGCATGGTTGGTATTGAAAATATCAATCCTCGTCGCGCTAAAGTAACTTTAGAGCCACTAGAACGTGGTTTTGGTCACACTTTAGGTAATGCGTTACGCCGTATTCTTCTATCTTCAATGCCAGGTTGTGCTGTAACTGAAGTTGAGATTGATGGTGTTTTACATGAGTACAGTAGTAAAGAAGGTGTTCAAGAAGACATCATCGAAATATTGTTAAACCTTAAAGGACTAGCAGTTAATTTAGAAGGCAAAAATGAAGCCGTTCTAACATTAACTAAGTCTGGTGAAGGCCCTGTAACGGCAGCTGATATTCAACATGATGGTGATGTAACTATTGCAAACCCAGACCATGTTATCTGCACCTTAACAGGTGAAGGTTCTATCAGTATGCGCATTAAAATTGAAATGGGTCGTGGTTACGTACCTGCTTCAGCGCGCCGTGATGCCGAGGAAGAAGATCGTGCTATTGGTCGTTTGTTAGTTGATGCTTCATTCAGCCCAGTAGTAAGAATTGCTTATGATGTTGACTCTGCACGTGTTGAACAACGTACAGATTTAGACAAGTTAATTTTAGATATGGAAACCAATGGTACATTGGATCCGGAAGAAGCTATCCGTCGTGCTTCAACCATTTTAGCTGAACAGCTAGATGCGTTTGTAGAACTTCGCGATATTAAAGAAGTTGAGCAAGTGGAAGAAAAACCATTGTTCGACCCAATTTTACTTCGCCCTGTTGATGATCTAGAACTAACTGTTCGTAGCGCTAACTGCTTAAAAGCAGAAGCAATTCAATATATTGGTGATTTAGTACAACGTGCTGAAGTTGAGCTTCTTAAAACGCCTAATTTAGGTAAGAAGTCTCTAACTGAAATCAAAGACGTGTTAGCGTCGCGTGGTTTGTCTCTAGGTATGCGCCTAGAAAACTGGCCACCTGAAAGCATTGTTGACAACGACTAGTTCGATCATCGTTTTTTTTAATAGTTTGAGAGAAGGATTAACTTATGCGTCATCGTCAAAGCGGTCGCCAGTTAAACCGTAATAGCAGTCATCGTAAAGCGATGTTCCGCAATATGGCAAGCTCTTTAGTTAAGCACGGCGTTATCAAAACGACTGTAGCTAAAGCTAAAGAACTACGTATGGTAGTAGAGCCATTGATTACATTGGCTAAGACCGACAGTGTTGCAAATCGCCGTTTAGCGTTTGCTCGTACACAAGATAAAGAAGTAGTAGGTATTTTATTCAGCGAACTTGGTGCTCGTTACCAAGAACGTCCAGGTGGTTATACTCGCATTTTAAAATGTGGTTTCCGTACTGGTGATAAAGCGCCTATGGCTTATATTGAATTAGTAGACCGCCCAGTAGTAGAAGATGCTCCTGAAGTAGTTGAAGAATCAGCAGAAGCTTAAGCATTAGCTTACTTTGTAAGAATTAAAAAACCGAGCCTTGGCTCGGTTTTTTGTTATTAGAATAACTATATTCTTCGTTATCTGATAAATACATAATCATTTATCTGTGCTATGGAATCTATAATTGAAATAGGCATGGCTTATTATTAATAGTATTAACATGGTGCTAACATGCTTCTGGTTTTACTATAAGTTTAAAAGAGCCTAGTCAATTAGGGCCCTTATTCACTAGAATAGAACTATTTAATAGTTATTTGTGTAAAGTGCTTGTCGCTGTTCCACAACAGTAATACCCCATAAATAACTAATTTTTTATTAATCTGTCGAGATTTATCATTATGTCTTCACGTAATCCTATCATTGCAGTTACAGGTTCTTCTGGTGCAGGTACTTCAACTACTACATCAGCATTTGAACATATCTTTAGAACCTTAGGAATTAACTCAGTCAATGTTGAGGGTGATAGTTTTCATCGTTTTTCACGTCAAGAGATGGATCTTGAAAAGCGTAAAGCGATAGAAGCACGTTCAAACATAAGCTATTTTGGCGATCTGGCAAATGATTTTGATGCATTAGAGAAGCTTTTTACCACTTATGGCGAAACGGGAAAAGGTATGATGCGACATTACTTGCATACTTTTGATGAAGCGGTGCCGTATAACCAAATGCCGGGCACTTTTACGCCATGGGAAGAGTTAGGTGAAGATACAGATCTTCTCTACTATGAGGGCTTGCATGGAGGCGTTGTCACTGAAAATAATGATGTGGCTAAGCATGTTGATTTACTCATCGGTATGGTACCTATTGTTAATTTAGAATGGATTCAAAAAATAATTCGAGATACACGCAAACGTGGACATAGCCGTGAAGCGGTTACAGCAAGTATTGTACGAAGTATGGAAGATTATATTTCCTTTATTACGCCTCAGTTTTCACGTACGCATATTAATTTTCAACGTGTACCTACGGTTGATACGTCAAACCCTTTTAGTGCGAAAGCAATCCCAAGCTTAGATGAAAGCTTTGTTGTTATACGTTTTCGTGAAGTTAAGAATGTCGACTTTCAATACTATTTACGAATGATTGATGGGTCGTTTATGTCGCGAGTAAGTACGTTAGTGGTTCCAGGGGGTAAAATGGAATTTGCAATGGAGCTTATCTTAACGCCACTTATCAGAGATTTGATTGAACGAAAAACCCAAGCAAATAAGCAACTTGATTGGATGAGTGATCTGTAGATTTGAGATGAAATTTACATTTTTATGCCGTCTCACTTGTAAATAACTGTTGTATTTCATTTGCAAGGTTAATCTCAACCTGTACTTGGTCATCAATGGATAAGTTGTTGCCTTTATATTCAATGAGGTGATTAGCTAGTGTTATGTTTTTTCTTCGAAGCTTGGTGTGAAATAAATTCTGCCTTGGTAAATTATATTCTTTAATAGCATAATCCTTAATAACAGATTCAGAGAGAAATTCACTAATGTTCTCCATCTGATCAATATTAAATAGTTTTTTCCCTTCTTTATTTCGAGTCATTCCTCGAATTCTATAATCAATATCGATTACATCGGCATCAAAAATTTCAATAACATGATCAAGTACCTTTAATGGAGAAATAATGCCGCAGGTTGATAATTCAATATCAGCGCGGAAAATGGCAATATTATCTTGTGGTGATTCTTCAGGATACGTATGAATACATAGGTGACTTTTATCTAAATGAGCAACTAGAGCTTCGGCTAATGCCTTTGTTATTGGTTCTTCGGGCATCTCCTCAGAAATCATTAAGGTAACACTAGCGCCTTGAGGCTGGTAATCTTGTTTAGCTACGTTTAATACACTTCCACCAATAGCATGGCATATATTCGTTAGTAACCTATTGAGGTTATCAGCGTTGTAACGAGATTTAATATACTGGTTGTAACAAGTCTCTTGTTCAGTAATATGATGTAACTTATATAAAGAAAAACTTAAACTTTTTGTTAAGTTGTTAAAGCCAAATAAAGTGAGTTCTTTCATTGCATGTTATTCATTGATAATTAAAAAGTCAGCGCTAATTTCAACTTTACCGTTGAGCATTAAAGCAACAGAACAGTATTTAGTTGTAGAAAATGTAACAGCACGCTCAGCGTACTGTCTTTTAATATTAGTACCAGTGATAATAAAATGAAGATGTATTTTGGAAAATACTTTGGGTAAGGCATCTTTCGCCGTGCCGCTAACCTCTACAGTACAATCGCTGACCTGTTGTTTAGATTTCTTCAAAATGCTTAGAACATCGACAGATGAACAACTGCCCAATGCAATTAATATAGTCTCTAAAGGGCAAGGGGCTGTTTTACTATTCTTTGTATCAAGAAGAATTTGATGGCCACTTTCAGATGTACCAAGAAACAGGTCAGCTTCGACCCATTTTACTTTTGCTTTCATTTACTTTTGCTCTTGGTAATTAATAAGAAAACTAACTAGAGTTATATACTTAAATTAAATGATAAAGTAACAGTGATAAATAGACGAGTAAAAAAATGATGATATTGGTGTGCAATACATTGGTTATACGGGTCGCTAGGTATTCTGTGCAAGCAATAAATTAATTTCATTATCAAATAAATTTTTGATTAAGGTAGCAAATTCTTTGATGAATGTACTTTGCTCATCATTTACAGGGTTATTGATAACACCAGAAAGTATTTCTTCAAGATCATAAACAATGGCATCTACTTCACGAATTATTGCGTTGCGTTGATTAAAGCTTAAAGCTTTATTTTGACCACAAACAGATATTACTTGCTCACTTAATTCAATTTCAATAACACTCATTACAGTATTAGTGCTGTCAGCTGTCGTAACACTATTTTCAAATAAGCTTAAATGCTCAGTTAAATATTCAATAATATGAATGTAACCTTCAGTATTTGTAACCATGATAATTTTATGAACACCTAATGAATGTGATAATTAAATTATAGCATTAACTCTACAATTTTATTGTTCTATAAATCAATGATAATTTTGAGTTGATTGATATTTATATGATGAGCATTGTAAAAAGCTACTAGTTACATTATCTATAAATTCATTGGTAAAAGAATGGATGATTTTAAGTCTCTTATTTTTATTAATAATTCTACCAATATTAAAATGCCACTTACTGTATCGTTGTAAGTGGCATTTTTGTTTTGTGCTATGAAGGTTTAATGTTTTTTAATTGATATCAATGTCTATGAAGCATTGGTACTTTCAAAAATCTTATCGGCAGAAGCTGCAACAAATCCTGTATAAAGCTCTCCGTTAGCTAATGGATAGCGTTTAGCAAACTCGTAAAAGCAACTAGGAACTTCTAACGTAGCATCAGAAAAAACAACTTTAGCCTTATCTGCTAAAGTAGATGACTGTTCAAGCTTAACTTTCTCATCACCTTTTATTTCTCCACCTGTACTGTTTAAAGTAAAGCCTGCATTTTTAAGAGCATTATTGACGGCCACAATACTGTCAAAATCTTCAAGGTGGTTTATGCTTACGGTGAAATGATTGGCGCGATAACCCCAAGCAGCTAACCATGCAGCGTATTCACTTGTTGCAAGTAACGTTTGGTAATCAGTAGAGCTTATTTGCCAAGGACGACCAGAATAGAGAAAATCTGCTTGTTCGCTAATATTTTCAGGTAATTGCTCTACGAGATTATGAATGATTTGTTGTATTTCAGTTGAGAATTCTTCAACGCGTAGTTCACTAATAAATACTTTAGGCATCGTGCTAATACTGTGCTCAAAATGTTTTGCCGTTAATTTTTTAGCTGAAAAATCATATTGGCCACATTCAGTATAACCAATGGAAGTGAGGTGTTTTGCTAGCTTATCTAAGTTAACTTTTTCAATATTAAAAGTACGATAAGCCACATGATCATTAATTACATCATGACCATTACCAAGCAAATGATGAATTTTACTTGCTGAAGGGGTTACGGTTAAATAGTGTTGCCAAATATTGTCGAATAGTGCTGTTACTTTCGTAGTCATAATTACTCCTATAGAGCTAAATTAATAAATAAGTAAAGTAACTATCCATCTATCATTGATTATTTTTTAGTAAGATGAATAGGTACTAATTAAGTTGTCTACGGCAGCGAATGAAAGTCTAAAGGTATTAAAAATTAATGACAGCATAGGCTACCATTTACGTTTATAGCTGATCGATACTTTTGAAGAAGCAAGGACGAAATCCTGCTTCTCTTTTTTTTGCAAAAATAAAAGTATCTTTTAGCATGTTAAAGTTTGATACCAGGGCTTAGGGTTGCAGGTAATGCTACTTTGTCTGCTTCTACTGAAGCAATAGGGTAGGCACAGTAGTCTGCTGCATAAAATGCACTAGCTCGATGATTGCCACTAGCGCCAATGCCACCAAAAGGAGCTGCACTACTAGCGCCAGTGATAGGTTTGTTCCAATTTACAATACCAGCGCGAATGCGTTTGAAAAAGTGATTGTATAAATCTTCACTGTCACTAAGTAAACCTGCTGATAAACCAAAACCTGTGTTATTGCCCTCATCAATAGCGTCATCAAAATCTGTGTAACGATAAACTTTTAATAATGGACCAAAATACTCCTCATCAGGCACATCAGCAACAATATTAGTCACATCAATGATACCGGGAGAAATAAAGCCAGTATTTGCTTCAAGGTGTTTTAACTCAAGTAATGGCTTAGCGCCTAAATTAATTAGTTTGCTCTGTGCTGCGACTAAGCCTAATGCTGCTTTTTCTGAAATCATCGAACCAATAAAAGGTTGCTCTTCATCATCAAAGTAACCAATAGTTAATGCTTTCGTTGCTTCAATAAGTTTCGCTAAGATAGCATCGCCTTGCTCACCGGCTTCAATAAACAAACGACGCGCACAGGTACAACGTTGTCCTGTTGTAACAAAGGCCGATTGAATAATATCGTGAACAACGGCTTTTATGTCGCTTACTTCTTTAATGATAAGCGGGTTATTTCCGCCCATTTCTAGTGCTAAGATTTTTCCTGGTTGACCGCCAAATTGTTCATGTAAATAATGACCTGTTGCTGAACTACCGGTAAAGAATAAACCATCAATCATTTTGTTACTGGCTAGTGCTTTACCTGTTTCTATTTCACCTTGAACAAGGTTAATTACACCAGCAGGAAGACCTGCTTCTTGCCAAATTTTTAATACTTCTTCAGCAACTTTAGGAGTTAATTCACTTGGCTTAAATACAATGGTGTTACCAGCAATAAGTGCAGGCACTATATGTCCGTTAGGTAAATGTCCCGGGAAGTTATAAGGACCAAAAACAGCCACAACACCATGAGGCTTATGACGAATAAAAGCTTTTGCTCCAGGCATAGGGTTTTCAGTTGTGCCTGTACGTTCTTTATAAGCATTTAAAGAAATATTAATTTTACCTACCATAGCACCTACTTCACCAAGTGTTTCCCAAAGGGGTTTACCGGTTTCTAAGGCGATAGTGTTGGCTAATGCTGGTTTATTCTCGCCCAGTAACTCTGCAAAGTTGGTGATGATATTAACGCGTTCATCAAAACTAATAGCAGACCAAGTTTCAAATGCGCTGCGAGCGCTTTTAATCGCTTGCTCTACTTGTTCTGGAGATGCAGTTTTTCCTTGCCAGATAATATCGTTTCGAGCAGGGTTAACAGAGCTAATGTCGTGACCTAAACCGGCTTGCCATTGACCATTAATAAGTTGGACTTTATCTGAATAATTGGTAGACATATTTATTCCTATTCTAATTTAGGCTATCAGTTTGTAAGAAGGCGAACCCAGTCACCTTGTTGTACATGTAGCGCTTGTGCTGTTTCATTGGTGATTACCACTTGATTGGCTGTTTCACGTAATGTTAATTTAATTTGAGTCGCGCGAAAGTTTTCAACTTGCGTATTGCAGAGAATATATTTTTGGTTACTTTCACCACCACATGTATCATCAATTAATACTTGATATTTACGACTATCACGAATAGCTCTTATTTGTTTTAATTCTGCTTCCACGGTAGGACCAGCATCAAAAATATCAATATAACCACGTCTAGAAAAACCTTCAGCTTCAAGTAAGCGCAGTGCAGGTACTGTATTACTGTGTACCTTATTAATCACTTGCTGAGCTTCTTTACTGAGTAAATTCACATAAACAGGATACTTAGGCATTAATTCAGCGATAAAGTCTTTATTGCCTATACCGGTTAAGTAATCAGCTTGTGTGAACTGAATAGATAAGAAGTGCTCTTCAAGCCAATCATAAAAAGGCGATCTACCTTGTTCATCACTAACACCACGCATTTCTGCAATAACACAGTTTGAAAAGCGTTTACTATGTTCAGCCATAAATAAAAATCGACAACGTGATAAAAATCGACCATTACCATTTTTACGATGGCTTTCTTGTAAAAATAGCGTGCAAATTTCTGTAGCGCCTGTGTAGTCATTACACAGTGCAAGTGTTTCAACAGTGTTGTGAATATTCAGTTCACGGGAACTATGTACAACCTTTCCCAAATGATAATGATAAAACGCATTATCTAAACCAACAGCAGCTTCAATACCTGTGGTACCTACAACTTGACCTGTCAGAGTGTCTTCCATTACAAATAAGTAACCTTGATCGCCAGGTTCTTTCACTTCAATATCGAAAGATTCTTCTGAGCGTTGGATACGTTTTCTTAATATATCTTCATTAACCGGCAATGAAGTAAATCCATGACCAGAGTCAACGGCGATACGATGTAGATCGTTATAATCAGTCGCTTTAATAGGGCGAATAATAATCATAAATAGTTCTCGATGATAAGAGAAAACCCAAGTAAATTTTATTCGTGAACAGATAAAACTTACTTGAGATAGTTACCGTACTGTTATTTTACGACGCTAATGAAGCAACCGCTTTTTCAAAGCGTACCAAACCCTCAGAGATATCTTCATTTGGAATAACTAAAGAAGGAGCAAAACGTATGATGCTTGCACCCGCAACCAAAGTCATTACACCTTCCGCCATTGCGGCGTTTAAAAAGTCTTTTGCTTTTTCTTGGTATTGTTCGTTCAAAACAGCACCAATTAACAAGCCCTTTCCTCTGATTTCACTAAAAACATTATACTTAGCATTAATTGCATTTAAGCCATCGATATAAAGTTGAGCTTTCGCTTTTACTCCAGCAAATATTTCAGGAGTATTGATTGTATCAATGACAGCTTCAGCAACCGCACACGCTAATGGGTTTCCGCCATAGGTGCTACCGTGTGTACCTATTTTTAGGTGCTTAGCAATTGCAGTGGTTGTTAGCATTGCACCAATAGGGAAGCCTCCGCCTAAACCTTTAGCTGAAGTCAAAATGTCAGGTGTAACGCCAAGATCCATATAAGCATATAATTCACCTAAACGACCTGCGCCTGTTTGTACTTCATCAAAAATAAGTAGTGCATTATGTTCGTCACATAAATCACGTAAGCCCTGAATAAATTCAGTTGTTGGTGATACAATACCGCCTTCACCTTGTAATGGCTCAACCATAATGGCACAGGTTTTATCAGACATTAATGCTTTAACACTATCTAAGTTATTATATTCAGCATGGACAACATCACCCGGCTTCGGACCAAAACCATCAGAATATGCCGCTTGACCACCAACGGTTACAGTGAAAAATGTACGACCATGGAAACCTTGTTTGAAAGCGATTATTTGAGTTTTATCACTGCCATGTACATCAAGTGCCCAACGGCGAGCCAACTTTAATGCGGCTTCGTTTGATTCAGCACCAGAGTTAGCAAAGTAAACTTTGTCGGCAAAAGTCGCATCAACTAATTTCTTAGCTAAACGAAGTGCTGGCTCGTTAGTCATTACATTTGATAAGTGCCAAACTTTTTCACTTTGATCTTTTAATGCACCAACTAATGCAGGATGACAATGTCCTAAAGAGCTCACAGCAATACCACCTGCAAAATCTATATATTCTTTATCTTGTTGATCCCACACTCGAGAGCCTTGACCACGTACAGGAATAACAGCTGAAGGTGCGTAGTTCGGTACCATTACATCATCAAAGGTATCGCGGCTTACAGGAAAGTGTTCTGACATTTTAAAAATCCTCATTGATTGGTGGTTGTTTATACTCGCTCTATTTGAAAATATTCGTTTCAGGAAATAGTAGAACAGGTATATTACATAATGATTAATTTCACTATCTTGGCAAGAATATGTCTTGTATTAAAAATAGGATAGCGATCAAAATAGGCAGTAAGTATGGCAGAATAAAGAGATTCTGTCTTGTTAAATGACGCTGTAGCCTACTAAAAATAAAGGATTGCAGTTTTTATTCAAAATTCATGAATATTTATGGCTAGTCAGTTAATTAGCCTGAAGGTATGATTTTGTTAGTGAGAAAGTGCTTGCTTGATGAATGTTATAACAGGATGAATTTCATAAATAATCAAAAATAATTTTAATTAAATCTACTTTTTTAGTTAAATTTTAACTTTATATGGTCAATATCGCTTTTATTTAACAAAGAAAGTTCTGCTTCACTTAGTTTTACCGTTTCAAATAATGGCTTTAATTCATTATCATTGATTAAACTTGCATTCGTTAGACTACGGTAATTAACATACACTTTTGCTTTAGCAACAACTTGAGCGATAGGTGACATATCATCAATATTTTCACTATAAGCTAAATCGAACATTGCTTCGGTGATAGGAAGTCTATTGAAGTGCATTAATTCGATTAAATCAGCCGATAATTTGCTGCTGCGTAATAATAGTTGCTCTAGTAAAAGTTCAGGTGAGTTTTCAACTTTGACTAATACATTATGTAAAAGTTTATCTTTTCTATCAGCAGAATTACGTAATGCTTTTACATGCATATCATTATAGGTATTCAAGAAACAACGAGTTACGGCGAGTTGACCTATGTTTGATAGCATGCCGGTGGTAAATGCGGTATACCAATCAAGCTTTTTAGCTTTAGCTAGTGCACTAGCAGCTAATGCCACAGACAGACTATCGTTCCATAATTTTCGTTTCATTAAGCCATATGGAGCAGTACTGTCAGGTAGCCAATGTTTAAGAATGAAAGTAGGCATAACTAATTTTAAGTTATCTAAACCTACGTAGCTTAATGCTAATTTTGCATCATTAACTTGCACATCAGCTCTTTTACGGTATTGAGGTTTATTGACTAAACTAACTAAGTCAGTGGAAAGCCAAGATAATGATGTTGCTAAGGGCTGTATTTTATTAATAGACGTTGCCCGTAATGATAACAACTCTAAAATGGTTGGCGCAGCATCTTCAATACACAACACGTTATGGTATAAGTGGGTTTTATTATCAAATTCTTTATTAACTTGATTGCGCACTTTCTCATAAAATGAATTAGTTACTTGATTACGAAAATGTTCTTCGCCATGGGCTGCAACAATTTTTTCTTGCTCAGCTTCTTTTTCTACACTAAGTAATTCTCGTCGACGGTTTTCTTGCTCACTGCCCTGGTGATCAACTAGGTTTATTTTTCCGTGTAGTTGTTCGGCAAAGCTTTTACTAATAGACAAACTAAACGCACGCTTATGTAAAGATGAGGTAATGTCGTTAAGTTCAAAAATTTGCATAATTAAGTATAGCTATCACAGTTAATGAGAGTAGGGGGTAATAGTGTAATTCTATCTGTTTATATCAGTAACTCAGCAATTATATATTATTATTTATATAAAGAAATAAAGTTATTTAAAAGGGCTTGCCCTTGTTCGGTTAAAATGGACTCAGGATGAAACTGCACACTACAAATAGCAAGTTGTTTATGCTGTAAGGCCATTATTTCATCTTTATTACCTTGTTCATCAACACTCCATGCAGTAATTGCCAACTCATCAGAAAGAGATTGCTCATCAACAACAAGCGAATGATAACGAGTAACACGTAAAGGATTTTTTAATTGCTTAAATAGTCCTTGACCAACATGTTCAATTGCACTGGTTTTTCCGTGCATTAATTTTTTTGCTTTAATTATTTTGGCGCCAAAGTGTTGAGCAATACATTGATGACCCAAACATACGCCGAGCAAAGGAATACGTCCACCAAAGTGCTCTACAACAGCTAAAGAGATGCCAGCATTATCTGGGTCACAAGGGCCGGGAGAGATCACTAAATAATCAGGGTTTAGCTCTTCAATTTCAGCTAAATTAATTTCATCATGCCGAAAAACTTTTACTTCTTGCCCTAGTGCTTGAAAATAATGCACTAAATTAAAAGTGAAAGAGTCGTAATTGTCGATCATTAATAACAAAATAAAAGCCAAGAAAAGTGAAAAAACGCGCTATTCTAATCCCTGTCTCTTATACACATCTGACGCTGCCGACGAAGAGGATAGTGTAGAT
>OJGT01000165.1_pt1 | contig 12297 bp, 15 predicted proteins | sample 1595031 | NCBI WGS metagenome assembly OJGT01 (sample SAMN05416857, study PRJEB24817) | seawater metagenome | isolation source: Sea water | place: Canada:Atlantic | collected 2013-11 | reverse complement strand
ATCTACACTATCCTCTTCGTCGGCAGCGTCAGATGTGTATAAGAGACAGGTACTAAATTATTAGCAACAATATAAAGAGATTAGGGAAAGAGAGGTTGTATTAACCTCTCTTTTTACATTAACTTCATTAGCGCGACGCTAGATGAATACTGGAGGGTCAAATGACCAAATCAGAACTCATTGAAAGATTAGCAGATAAATTAAGCCATTTATCAGCTAAAGATGTAGAACAATCGATTAAAGAAATCTTAGAATTAATGGCGCAATCTTTATCAAAAGGTGACCGCATAGAGATCAGAGGCTTTGGTAGTTTTTCATTACATTATCGTGCTCCTAGAGTTGGTAGAAACCCTAAAACTGGTGAATCTGTAGAATTGTCTGGTAAATATGTACCTCACTTTAAACCAGGTAAAGAATTGCGAGAAAGAGTTAATCTTTCAATCTCATAGTTAATTCTTATAATGAGAAGCAACTTAAGTAATTGCAAAGCAATACAAAAGATTAGATAATAAACGGCATACCTTGGTATGCCGTTTTTTTATTCGTCATTTACAATTATCTATCATAGGCAGGTTTTCTCGTGCGCATATATTTTACTTTCTTTTTAGTGTTAATTTTAATCGCAATAGCTTTTATTTTTGGTAGTCAAAATGAGCAAATAATTACTTTAAATTATTTGGTGGCAAAAGTTGATTTGTCTGTTGCTGCAGCTGTTAGTTTGTTTACAACCATTGGTTTTCTTCTAGGTCTTTTAGCTACTTTATTGTGGCGTTTAATTCGTAAAAGCAAAAAATCTTTAGCAAAGAAACGCTCTACTGAAGTCTGAGATTTTATAACAGCATGATTGAATTACTATTTTTGTTGCTGCCTGTTGCCATGGCATACGGTTGGTTTATGGGTCGCAACAGCATAAAGCAAAAAGATCAAACGATTAAACAAGACTTATCAATTAAATATTCAACAGGTTTAAATTACTTGTTGTCAAATCAAAAAGATAAAGCAATTGATTCACTTCTTGATGCCTTAAAGGTTGAAGATGACAGTGTTGAAGCGCATTTCGCAATGGCTAATCTTTTTCGAAAACGTGGTGAACTAGATAGAGCTTTAAAAGTTCATGAGTATTTAGTCCGCCATGGAAATTTACCCACCAAAGATAAGCAACAAGCTGTTTTTGAGTTAGGAAAAGATTTTTTAAGTGCAGGGTTATATGATCGTGCAGAAACAATGTTTGAAAAGTTGCTAAAATCTAAAGATTACGGTTTGAAATCGTTAACTTATTTATTACAGATTTTTCAATCAACAAAAGATTGGCAACAAGGCATTAGTCATAAAAAACTTGCTATAAAGCTTAACGATAAGCGTTTATTACACACTTTAGCTAACTTTTATTGTGAACAAGCAACTAATGCATTTGAACAAGATAATTTTATTGAAGTGATAGAGTTACTAGAGCAAGCATTATTATTAGATCCTAATTCATGTAGAGCTAACTGGTTGATGGCCAAAATATACGAAAACCATCAACAATGTGAGTTAGCCTGCAAGTGTTATCAAGACATATATCAACAGGATAAAGATTTTTTTCCTGATGTTATCGAACAAATGCACCAGTGTTATTTAGATATTGATGCAATTGATGAGTTTTTCCGTTTTATCAAAAAAGTCTACGATGAAACCGCTAGTTCATCTGCTTTGATCTGTTATTTAACTCATGTTGAAGAAAAACATGGGCATAAAAAAGCGAAAGAATTCATGCTATCAGCACTGAAACGTCGTCCTACAATTCGTGGCTTTAAACACTTTGTTAAAATGCAAATGAATCAATCAGATGATATTGACAATAATGCCAGTCTAGATCTGATTAAAGAACTCATTAGTGAATATTTAAAAGTTAAACATAGATATAGTTGTCGTAATTGTGGCTTTAATAGTTCAACACACTATTGGTCTTGCCCATCATGTCACGAGTGGGAACAACTTAAACCTGTCAGAGGCCTAGAAGGCGAATAAATAATAGCTTCTTTGTTATTTTCATCAATATTATTGTCAACCGTACTTACTGACTACCGTCAGCTCAGTGCGCTTTCCTCAATCTTGAAGAAACTACCTGCGAATCTAGTATTTATTAAGTAAACTTATACAGTATGAGCGATTTTATCGCGTGAAAGAATTGAAAATAGGAAATCCCATGTTAGATCCAAAAGTTGTTGTCGCCCTCGATTTTGACAAAAAACAAGATGCTTTATCTTTTGTTGATAAAATTCAACCTACTGATGCCCGTTTAAAAGTAGGAAAAGAAATGTTTACCTATTTTGGTCCTGACTTTGTTAAGCAATTAACAGGGAAGGGCTTTGATGTTTTTCTTGATTTAAAGTTTCATGATATTCCTAACACCGTAGCAAAAGCCGTTACTGCTGCGGCAGATTTAGGTGTATGGATGGTAAATGTTCATGCCAGTGGTGGCAGTCAAATGATGACAAAAGCCAAACAAGCACTTGATACTTATGGAGATGATTCACCTTTATTAATTGCCGTAACGGTCTTAACCAGTATGGGACAAGAAGATCTTCACGGTTTAGGTATTAATAAAACCCCAGCACAGCAAGTTGATTTCTTAGCTAATTTGACTAAGCAAAGTGGATTAGATGGTGTTGTTTGTTCAGCTTGGGAAGCAGAGCAATTAAAAATTAACTTGGGTAAAGAATTTAAGTTAATTACGCCAGGAATTCGCCCTGCAGGTTCAGCACAAGATGATCAACAACGTATAATGACACCAAAACAGGCTATAGATGTTGGTGTTGATTATTTGGTGATCGGACGCCCAATTACCAAAGCAGCTGATCCTCACGCAGTATTACAACAAATTAATAGCTCAATTAACTAAATTATTTATTGCTAGTAACGTTGTGAAAACTAAAAAGCTAGGTTAATAACCTAGCTTTTTTGATCTTAGTTTATTTATGTAATAATGGGTTAAACCTTAGTCTACTGCTGATAATTATTAATGTAAGCAACAAGATCTAATAAAGTATAAGAATAGCCAGCTTCATTATCATACCAAGCAACAACCTTCACAAAGGTATCTGTTAATGCAATGCCGGCTTTAGCATCAAATACAGAAGCACATGCTTCACCAATAAAGTCACTTGAGACAACCTCATCCTCTGTATAACCTAGTATCCCTTTTAACTCACCTTTTGATGCCGCGTTCATTGTTTTACAGATTTCATCGTAGCTTGCTGGTTTTTTCAAATTAACGGTTAAATCAACAACAGAAACATCTGGCGTTGGAACACGAAATGCCATCCCTGTAAGCTTTCCATTTAATTCTGGAATAATTTTTCCGACGGCTTTTGCTGCACCAGTAGATGAAGGGATAATATTTTGACCTGCACCGCGACCACTTCGCCATTTTTTCTCGCAAGGGCTATCAACTGTTTGTTGTGTTGCTGTTATGGCATGAACAGTTGTCATCAAGCCATCTTGAATACCCCAATTATCATTTAATACTTTAGCTACAGGAGCTAAACAATTAGTCGTACATGACGCATTAGATACAATGTCTTGTCCTGTATAAGCATCTAAATTTACGCCATAGACAAACATTGGCGTGTCATCTTTAGAGGGGGCTGAAAGTACAACTTGTTTTGCTCCTGCTTCAATATGCTTACGTGCAGATTCATCCGTTAAAAATCGACCTGTTGATTCAATAACAACATCTACATCTAATTCATCCCACTTTAAATTTGCAGGATCACTTTCAGATGAAACTCTAATTGTTTTATTGTTAACGATTAAGTGCCCATCTTCAATTGATACAGTACCTTTGAAACGACCATGAGTTGAATCATATTTGAGCATATAAGCCATATAGTCGACATCAATTAAATCATTAATGCCCACAATTTCCATATCATCTCTCATTGCGGCAGCTCTTAAGGCAAATTGTCCTATTCGACCAAAACCATTAATGCCTACTTTAATTTTCATAATACACCTCTGATAAACACGTTATGAAATAAAACTACACCATTTCAAGGTGTTTTCAAGTTAAATCTTATTTAGAATTAAAGTAATACCAAGTACATTAAGTTATTTCCCACTCAGCGAGAATTAAAAGTCTTATAGACAAGGCATTGATTGAAGAGAATGGTTATTCCCTGGTCAAAGTCAATAACACAGTATGTAAGCCTTTTAAACTCGCCCTTGGGAGCTTGTCAGAAAATTAATAACTGCACAAATTTGTTAGATATAGAGTGACTATACCGGCACAAATTTTGTTTGTTATAACTATTCTGACATAGCTCTGAGGTGGGAATAAATTTAATGGAATTGGTATAAATTGAGATTTTTCATATGATTACTCAATTAACAATTGTCTTTTTATTGCGATAGTTTAATTGGCTATTCTCATTAATTAGCTTAGACTGCCTACTATAAATGAATGTAATAGCTATAAAATGGCTAGTAAAAGTATTACCTTAGCTTTATTTATTTAGTTAATATGAGTAAAACCTTGATTTGTTTATTTCATCAAGTACGCCGTGTAATGTAGTTAATTTTAGGAACAAATTTTATGACACAGGATAATGTGTTGTGTGATATCGGCTTTATTGGTTTAGGGGTGATGGGAAATAACCTAGTATTAAACCTTGTAGATAATGGCTTTAGTGTCGCTGCTTTTGATTTATGCAAGAATAAAGTTCAACGGATCATTGAACAAGATCAAGCTGAAAATATTACTGGAACTCAACGAGTTTATGATAGTTCATCCTATGCTGAGTTGTTAACACAATTAAAAGCTCCTCACCTTATTATCCTTAGTGTCCCTGCAGGTGATGCTGTAGAGCAAGTCTGCGAAAGTTTGATTTCTGCGGGCATTCAAACCAATGCTATTGTTATTGATACTGGCAACAGTTTATGGGTTGATACTGTTGCGCGCGAGAAAAAATATAAAAATCATTTTACCTTTTTCTCTTCGGCTGTTTCAGGGGGAGAAGTAGGAGCTCGTTTTGGTCCTTCATTAATGCCTAGTGGCTCTTTCGAGGCTTGGAGTCGAATTAAACCTATTTGGGAAGCTATTGCTGCTAAAGTAGATCCCGAAACGGGCAAGCCATTAATGCGTTCTAAACCGGGTGAAATTATTAATTCCGGTGAGCCTTGTGCTGCCTACATAGGTCCAGCGGGAGCAGGGCATTATGTAAAAATGGTACATAACGGAATTGAATATGCAGACATGCAAATAATATGTGAAAGTTATCATATTCTCAGTACAGGTTTAGGACTGAATGTTAATGATATTGCCGATATTTTTGAAGAATGGAATAATGGTTTACTTGATAGTTATTTAATGGAAATAACGATTGAAGTTTTACGGCATAAATCTGTTGATACTAATACGCCCTTGGTTCATTTGATTCTTGATAAAGCCGAGCAAAAAGGGACAGGTGTATGGACAGCAATCAGTAGTTTAGATGTTGGATGTCCAACTCCTACAATCACTCAAGCTGTATATGCTCGTTCTACATCATCATTTAAAACAGTACGAATAAAAGCATCAAAAATATTAAAAGGCCCTGAAACTATTCAGTTAACAGCTCAAGAAAAGCAAATTCAAATTGAACAGCTTCATGATGCTATTTACTGCGCTAAAATATGTGCGTATGCTCAAGGGTTTCAACTAATGAAACTGGCAGCGATTGAACAAGGTTGGTCACTAGATTTTACAAGTATTGCTAAAATCTGGCGAGCAGGTTGCATTATTAGAGCAACATTTTTGCAGTCAATTGTGCGAGCATATAATGAAAATAGCAGTTTAGATAATTTATTATTGGATAGTTTTTTTGCTGAACAATTAAACCAGCGCCAGTTGAATTGGCGTAAAGCTATTTGTAACGCTACAATGTTTGGGATTCCAAATGGTGCTTTATCATCTGCTTTATCTTATTATGACTCGATGCGTAGTGAAACTTTACCTGCAAATTTATTGCAAGGTCAGCGAGATTTCTTTGGTGCACATACATTTGAGCGTATTGATAAATTAGAGGGTAAAAAATATCATGTTCAGTGGTCTTCCACAGAGCGTAAAACAGTTGAAATAGTATGAGGTAAATTATTGTATGACTGATGATGATTATAAAAACAAGTTAAGTGAGGCGGCATATAAGGTTTGCCGTTTATCGGCCACAGAGCAGCCTTTTACAGGCATCTACAATGATCACTTTGTTGCAGGGACTTATTTTTGTGCTTGTTGTAACGCACCACTTTTCAGTAGTGAGAGTAAGTTTGATTCAGGCTGTGGCTGGCCTAGTTTTACTGAGTCACTATCTGACAACATTGTTTATATTGATGACTTAAGTCACGGTATGGTGCGTGTCGAAATTCAATGTCAGCAATGCCAATCTCATTTAGGCCATGTTTTTGATGATGGCCCTGAGCCTACAGGTAAAAGGTATTGCGTTAATTCGCTTAGTCTAACTTTTTAATAACGAAATAAATTCAACGTGTAAATGTAGTTTAAGGTACTTAATGTTTAGGTGCCTTAAACTTACCTTCAACAATATTGTCTAACGTATTGTTTGCGACCTTATCCAAAAAATCTACATCTAAATCATAAGCATTTTGATACTGCTTTAACTGTAGTTTTATTCGACCTTTATTCTTCTTGCTTACTAATTGATACACCTTTAACCAAATATATGCTTGTTTTGGTTGGTCTCTATTTATAAATGTTGTTACTAGTGTTTCAAAGATTTCTGGAATTACTTTTTCGTTTGGCTGATGTAGTTCAAGAGCACGAAATAATAGCCTCAAAGTTTTGTTTTTGTCTTTTTTGGCATAGTACGTTGCTAATTGGAATTGTGAAATAGAATTTTCTAATTCTGCACTTCCTTCTAGTTCTAGAAACTCCTCTAGCGATTGTCTATTAAGATGCCTCGACCAATGATAATAAAGCAGATGAGGGTGCGAAGAGTTAATAGTCTGTTGCGAAAGTGTCGCTAATTTAGATTGTGCCTTAAAAAGGTTGTTTTTCCTCATTGTTGTTTTTTCTTTCAACTTAATATGTTGAATTTGAGAAGCTAAGCCCATGCAATCTACATAATCTTCATAAGCTAACAGTAACTTATATTTATCCGAATCTTTATTCGTATTCTTTAATGCTATTCTTGTTAGAGAAACATCAACTCGCTCTCTTTTACACCAGCTATCTTGCCCAAATTCTTGACAAATTTTAGGGTTGTCTTTACATAGTTCAGCTAAACTTTTGCCATTATCACAGCCTGATATGAGCAATAATGTAAATATTAGAATAAATAACTTCATTTAAGATCACTTTTTTTGTTTCTAAAAAATTAGTTTTCTGAGGAAAAAATCATGGAACCTATAGCGAAATTATACATCTTGCATTACAATATGCGCAAAATAATTTCCCACTATAGTCTAGTTCTGATTTGTTGAAAACTAAGTTAATATGATTATAGTAAACGCTCGTTCAATTGATTGAAATAAAAGGTTTAACTAATGACATCTCATTTAGAGGAAAAATATCAGACAAGTTGGCAGGAACGTCAAACTTTCGCCGAAAATATGCAGCCTATTATTGGTCAGCTATTTAGAAATCAAGGTATAGAAATTACCATTTATGGTCGCCCTTTATTAAACGCTTCTCCTATCGATATCATTAAAGCACATAAAACAGTTGCTTTGCATGAAGAAAATAAACTACGTCTACGTGAAAGCTACCCTTTTGTTGAAGCATTAAGCAAAATGACTTTAGCACCAGCACGTATTGATGTAGGTAAACTAGCTTATCGTTACTTGTTCGAAGGTTTATCAAATGATTTATCTATTGAACAATATTTAGAAAAAGAATTATCTACAATAGCTAGTAATAATAATGAACCTCAAAGCCAAGATGTAGTTTTATATGGTTTTGGTCGTATTGGCCGTTTATTAGCTCGTTTATTAATTGAGCAAACAGGTCCAACAGCTAAATTGAACTTACGTGCAATTGTTTTACGCCCTAGTAAAGGCGGAGACGATTTAGCTAAACGTGCTAGCTTATTACGTCGTGACTCTGTACATGGTGCATTTAATGGCAGCATAACAATCGATCAAGAGAATAACGTTATTAAAGCAAATGGTGCTTTTATTAAAGTAATCTATGCTAATTCTCCTTCGGATGTTGATTACACAGAGCACGGAATTGACAATGCCTTAGTTGTTGATAATACAGGCATCTGGAGTGATGAAGATGGTTTAGGCCAACATCTACAATCTAAAGGTGTTGCTAAAGTATTGTTAACTGCACCTGCAAAAGGTGATATTAAAAACATCGTTTATGGTGTTAACCACGACATGATTTTAGCAGAAGATAAAATTATCTCTGCTGCAAGTTGTACAACTAATGCAATCACACCTGTATTAAAAGCACTTAATGATGAGTACGGTATCCGTAACGGTCACGTAGAAACTATTCACTCATACACTAATGATCAAAACTTGATTGATAACTACCATAAAGCACCACGTCGTGGACGTAGCGCTCCATTAAACATGGTTATCAGTACTACTGGTGCTGCAAAAGCAGTATCTAAAGCTCTACCTGAATTGAAAGGTTTATTAACAGGTAATGCTATTCGTGTACCTACACCGAATGTTTCAATGGCAATCATGAACTTAAATCTTAAAAAAGCGACAGATAAAGATGCGCTTAATGATTATTTAAGAAATATTTCATTAAAATCAGACCTACAAAATCAAGTAGACTATACCGCTTCAAGCGAAATTGTTTCTACCGATCTTGTTGGTTCTCGCTATGCAGGTGTTGTTGATTCGCAAGCAACTATTGTAGATGGCGATAGAGCCGTATTATACGTTTGGTATGATAATGAGTTTGGTTATAGCTGTCAGGTTGTACGTGTTATGTCAGAAATGGCAGGCATCACAGTTCCAACATTACCAGTGAAATAAATTTGTTTTAAATTGTTTGAATAAACAATTTTGAATCAAAAAAGGAGTTTATCTGAAAAGATAAGCTCCTTTTTATTTGCATATGAATTTAGAGTCGATTTGAATAATTGGATTATAGGCTAACTGTACTCAAACTAATTGTTAATTAACTACAAACAACGCTTAGGCTTAGGCAAGCCTGCATACTTAGTGGCTTGTTTAGCAGGGCCATCAGGGAATAATCTAAAAAGATAACGGCTGCTTGCTTTCTCTTCGCCAAGCTCAGCTTTCATTGCTTTGGTCAATGCTCTAATCGCGGGGGATGTGTTGTAAGTTAAGTAAAATTGACGAACAAATGTAATAACTTCCCAATGAGCTTCGGTTAACTCAAATTCATCATTTTTAGCCATGATTGTGGCTAATGATTCTTGCCAATCAGTGAAGTTCACTAGATAGCCTTGCTTATCAGTAGCTATTTCTTTATCTTCAAAAATTAAACTTACTGCCATGTGATTACTCTGCTTGTTTTTAATGTCAATTGAACTAAATCATTCATATTTATAGTGTTATATAGTATTTCATCTATGGCTATACCTCGTGCTTGAGCATGTTTACCAATAATATTTAAGCTTATATTAGCCTTGCTATCTATTGTTTTTATTAATGTATGGCTTAGGTTATAGCAGCCGTCATCAATAAAAACAATAATGTCATTGATGCGAGTTACTTGTAGACATTGCTTGAAGTCATCACTAGTAAATGCATTCTGTCGCACAATATGTAAAGTTGGCATTCGAATAACTCTCAATTAAAATCGTAAAATAGTTTGGTGTATTGCTAATTTTTCAGCAAATTCTTTGTTTTCAAGCACTGCTACATCATCAATATGGAAGTAGTGAGTTAAGTTTCTTTCAGTGAGAGAGTCTTGGCAAACATAGATATTTTCAATGTCATAAAACTCAAAAGCAGCGAATGTTTTTAAGTAATCTTTTACTGAAATATTACTGCCGTCTTGCCCTTGAAGGAGTTGCCAAACGCCATCACCTTGAAAAAATAGTGATATTGGTTGTTCGAATGAGCCAAATATTAAAGCTATATCTAAAGAGTCTTTACCCGCAGTATTTGAATAGGGTGCTTTTGAATTAACTATAGCGGTTAACTTTTTTGAGTTTTGAGTCATTAGAATTGCACCACTCTATCTGCCTTATTAGCTAATTCAACTAACTCTCCCAGTCCTGAAACAGTAAAAATTGAGTGGATGTTTTGAGATTGCTCATCACTTAAACCTCTTTTTTCTGCTGCAGTTATGCATAAATGTAGCGGCAGTAAATATTTTTCGTGTAATGTTTGCCAATGATTTATACATTGAAACTCGTCGCTGGCAATCTCTACTTGCTGGTTTGCATGTATAACACCATCTTGATAAAAGAATACACCAACAAGCTCTATACCTGCGTTTAATGCTGTTTCAATATAATCAAGTGCAGTTACGCTTAAATTACTATATGGAGGTGTAGTGACTACTACGGCAAGTTTCTTCACAAAATTATTTCTCTGTTAAACTAAACAATGGCTTTTCAATATTATTAGGCATTAAAAAGCCCCGCAATTGCGAGGCTTGATAGTATACAGAGTTTTAAGCAGCGTTTAAATTCTATATAGCTTAACTTCTGTTGAAATATTTATTATTAATCGTCGTTACCAAGTACACCTAAAAGGCTAAGTAAATGAACAAAGATATTATAAACATTTAAATATAAAGAGACTGTTGCTCTAATATAGTTGCGCTCACCACCGTTAATAATACGGCTTGTATCAAATAAGATTAAACCAGACATAATCATAATAACAGCTGAGCTAATAGCTAATTGTAGGGCAGGGATTTGAAAAAAGATATTAGCTAAACTTGCTACGAATACAACAATTAATCCTGTCATTAAAAAACCACCCATAAAAGAGAAGTCTTTCTTACTTGTTAACGCATAACCAGATAAAGCGAAAAAGATTAATGCTGTGCCACCAAGCGCTTGCATAATCATAGCTGGACCGCCTGGCATTGCTGCATAAGCGTTAAGCATTGGCCCAAGAGAAGCGCCCATTAAACCAGTAAAGCCAAATATCCAGTAAACACCACTTGCAGAGTCCGCTTTTTTGTTAACTACAAACATTAAACCAAAAGCAACTAACATCATCACTAACGCTACCATATGTGATAAGTTCATCGCCATTGAAATGCCAGCTGTTACGGCACTAAATGCTAGTGTCATAGACAAAAGCATATAAGTATTTTTCAATACTTTATTGATTTCGATAGCAGAGCTTTGACTCGCTGTTTGAAAACCCATGTTAGATTGCATAAAAAACTTCCTTTAAAACCTAATTAAAATAACTTTATATAAGCTAAGATAAGGGCGTTTTGGTAAAGTTCAAGTTATTTTTATTAATTGACTAAACGACCTTGTGACATATTATGACATGGTTTTTATAAATTACTAGACTAATCCTGTTGATACTCTTCTATTATTTGTTTCCTTTTGTAACAATTCAAGCTGTGATCATTCACCATACCGCACGCTTGCATATAGGCATAACAAATAGTTGAACCAATAAATTTAAACCCTCTATTTTTCAAATCTTTGCTCAGCGCATCTGATTCTGGGCTTGTTGTGGGATAGTCAGACAAATTAGTGTATTCATTGACAATTGTTTTGTTCTTAACATAACTCCATATATAGTCACTAAAACTACCATACTCATTTTGAATTTTGATAAATAGTCTAGCATTATTAATGGCAGCATTAATTTTGCCACGATTCCTTATAATGGCTGGATTTAACATTAATTCTTCAACCTTACCTTCGTCATATTCAGCAACTTTATTCACATCAAAATTTGAAAAAGCATCTTGATAACCTTGACGTCGTTTTAATATGGTATACCAACTTAATCCAGCTTGAGCAGATTCAAGAATTAAGAATTCAAAAAATTTATGGTCATCATAAACAGGTACTCCCCATTCTAGATCATGATATTTAACATAATCAGCCTTACTCTCATCTAGCCAAGGGCAACGGCTTTTGGGTTCAATGATAGTTGACTCTTCTGTACTCATTTTGCGTTTACTCCATTGCAATATTGACTTAGCAGTTTGAATTTTCTTCAAACTGAGTGTTTTTTTAGCAAACAATAATAATTAATGCATTTATTGTTAATATTTACTTTACAAGTTTATGCCGACACTTTAATATTCGCCTCGTTCTCAAGCAAGCATTGTTTTACAAGCTTATTTGTTAACTTCAGGTGAGATGGCTGAGTGGTCGAAAGCACCGGTCTTGAAAACCGGCA
>OJGT01000164.1_pt1 | contig 12394 bp, 9 predicted proteins | sample 1595031 | NCBI WGS metagenome assembly OJGT01 (sample SAMN05416857, study PRJEB24817) | seawater metagenome | isolation source: Sea water | place: Canada:Atlantic | collected 2013-11 | reverse complement strand
TACGAGATTCCTCTACGTCTCGTGGGCTCGGAGATGTGTATAAGAGACAGAAATAACTTAGTCGATCAGAGTTTAATAAATAAGTTGTACCAAGCCAGTAATGCCGGTGTAAAAATAAAACTCATTATTCGAGGTATTTGTTCATTAGTCACTGGCGTAAAAAATCAAAGTGAGAATATAACTGCAATAAGTATTGTTGATCGATATTTAGAACATCCAAGAGTTTCTATTTTTGAAAACAATGGCCAGCCTAAGGTTTATATCTCTTCTGCTGATTGGATGGTGCGAAACATAGATAGACGTGTAGAAGTAACTTGCCCTATTTATGACCCCTTGGTAAAACAAAAAATTATTGATACTATCGCTATTCAATTAAGCGATAATACAAAAGCAAGAAAGCTTGATACTGAACAAACAAACCAGTATCAACATAATATAGATAGCCCTGCGATACGCGCTCAAGTTGCTACTTATCACTATCTCAAGGCACAACAACAGAAAAAAATATCGCAAGATATCTAAATTTAAGACCAAAAAAGTCAGGCCATGGAAAAGTATATTTCAAGTAGAACAAACCACCTAGTTGCAATGGATTTAGGCTCAAATAGTTTTCATTTGATTATTGCCAGAGAACAAGATGGCTGCGTGCAAATAATGCACAGACAAAAGCAAACCGTAAGTCTTGCAAAAGGGTTAGACGCTGATAATCATTTGAGTGAATCATCAATGAATATTGCGTTAGCATGTTTACATGAATTTAACTTATCACTTGCCAATATTCCTAATAGTGCCATTCGTATTGTTGCTACTCAAGCATTACGGCAAGCAAAAAATAGCCAACTATTTATAGATTTAGCAAAGAAAGTTCTCCCCTACCCTATTGAAATAATTACAGGAAAACTCGAAGCAGAACTAATCTACAAGGGAGTTGCACATACCCAGCCGTTACGTGGTAACACATTTATTATTGATATTGGTGGTGGTAGTACGGAATTAGTTATTGGTCATAACTTTTCTACATCACTTACTGACAGCTTAGCAATGGGTTGTATTAGCGTACAAAAGAAGTTTTTTATCAATGGTGATATCACCCCGCAAGCAATGCAAGATGCACAAAAGTATGCAGTTGAGAAATTATTTACCCTCGCAGATAGGTATAGAGAAGCAGACAATAATACTTTTATAGGGACTTCAGGATCAATTAAAGCAATAAGCCAAGTAATGCTCGAGTTATATGGTGATGATAAAATAACGGCTAAACGATTAAAGCGCCTAGTAAAACAGCTTATTGGATGGCAACACTATAAGAATATTCCATTACGCTCTTTAGATGAAGCTAGGCGTCCTTTACTTGCTAGTGCTGTGGCCATTTTATCAAGTTGCTTCTCTCAACTTGGCATTAACCAAATGAGTTTCAGACCTGGCGGATTACGTGAAGGTGTATTATATGATTTAAGCCAATCCAGAACAGATATTGATACAAGAGATCGAACTATTCATAATTTAATTCGCTTACACCATATTGATAGAGCTTTTAGTCAACGAGTATTACAGCAACTCACGCTTATCCGCAAACAATTGAAAAACACATCTGCTCAATTAAAACAAGATGAATTCTCTCTATTGTGTTGGGCTGCGCAACTGCATGAGATAGGTATCGCTATTAATTCAAAAAAGCGGCAGCATCACGGCGGATATATTTTAGAGCACAGTGAATTACCTGGGTTTAGTGAAGATGAAAAAAGTACCCTTGTTTTATTAGTGCGTTATCATCGAGGGCAGATAAAGCTTACAGATGAAATAAATCAACCATTAACAATCACTCCTCGTACAAAGTTACTAATACAAATTCTTCGACTGGCTATTATATTAACGCAAGGTCGTTTACAGCCAATAGACGCTGAAGTAGATGTTTCTCATCATGAAAATGCCCTAATCGTTAAGCTTGTTGCACAACCTGAATTACAACATAAACTGAATAGTGAAGTTGAAAAACAAGCAAACGCTAATTTAACATTAACAATAAAATCTGAATAATAATTTTAACCATTACATCAATATTATGTTGAGGTTGAGTTAATTTAGAAGCATCAACCTTACAAACGACTAATTAGCTGATTTGGTATTTTCTTAGTTTCATGGCTATTTTGTTATGAGAAACATGTAAACGTTCCGCAAGTTTTCGTGTTGTGGGAAACAGAGGATAAAGCTGTGTTAATAATTTTTTTTCAAATTGCTCTTGTGCACTCGACCAATCTTTAATCGTTTGTATTTCACTCAAATCAGTTGGGATTTCATTCTGTGAAAGCGCACTCACTTGAGAGAATTTTTTTAATGCTTGTTCAATTTCTTGCACATCTATAACACCCGATGTGTTTAACGCAACAACTGAAAATAGCACGTTTTGTAATTGCCGAATATTACCCGGCCAATGATAGGCTCGTAATAACGATAATGCATCTTCTGTTAATTTAAGTTTGTCAGATGATGAATCAATAACCTGCTCTACCTGATTTATTGCATTATCAATAAAATAAGTCGCTAATAACTGAATATCATCCGTTCGTTCTCGTAACGCAGGTAAAGCTAAATTAAGCACATTTAATCGGTAGTATAAATCTTCTCTAAACAATTTTTCTTTTATCAAGTCTGCAAGGTTTTGATGGCTTGCACTTATCACTCGTACATTTGCATGTAATTCCTTTGTTCCGCCTACACGCCGATAAGAAAAATCTTGTAAAAAACGAAGTAACTTAGCTTGTAAATAAGTCGACATTTCTGCAATTTCATCAAGAAAAATACTACCACCTTCAGCTAATTCAATTAAACCTGGTTTCCCTGCTTTGTTAGCTCCTGTAAAAGCTCCGGAGCTATAACCAAATAACTCACTCTCTAATAAATGTTCGGGTAAAGCAGCACAGTTGATGGCTAAAAATGGTGCTTGCGATCGATTACTTAATTGATGCAAAGTCCTCGCAATAAGTTCTTTACCTGTACCTGTTTCACCACTAATAAGCACAGGTAAGTCTAATTTTGCAAAGCGTTCACTTTGTTCTTTCAATAAAAGAATACTCTGTGAATTACCAATAATGTTATCAACGCCCTCTTCTTGATAAGTTTGCATAAGTGATAACTGTCGACCAACTACACTCATTGAGCGCAATGTGATCATCGCGCCGGTAACTTGTTTATGCTCGCTAACAACAGGAGTTATATCAGCTAAATATGTATTCCCTTGAAATATAAGCGAATGAGTTATAGCCTTATCTGTTAATAACTGCTGATACTTCTGCTCAATAAATTCATCAATACATAACCCTATTATGGATTGTTTTTGAACAAGCTTATTAGTGGCAGCATTTATTGCTAAAATAATGCCTTGGTTATTTATATCAATTATGGGATCAGGTATACGATCTAATAGTACTTTTAAATGGTTTTCTCTTTGCTCTAATGGCAGTAATGCTATCTCAGTGATACTAATAATTCCAACAATACCCTGTAAGGCATTACTGATGTCATTTACAGTTAACACATTTTTCTCTAGGTGAACAAAGGTGAAGCACGTGCTGACTTCTACAGCCTTTAAGTTCCAAGACTGCTTAGCAAAAACGCCAAGTATTTCTTGGCTTATCCCTATTCTATCTGTTGATTGAATTTCTAAACGCATACACACCTTGTACTAATTTTTTTACATGTAACAATTAAGTTACAATATTAAAAAACACACTTAAAAACAAGTATTAAGTAATTAAAATAGACTCTACAGCTACATTCATACAAATTTAACTTCTGAAAATTTGTAAATAATTCTATATAACACCAAAAATTGTAATGTTTTTATTACAATTAATGTATATAAAATGCCAACTATTACACATAAGCACATGAAATTATTGAATTTAAAATTATTGGCAGTTAATTTGCTATAGCTATTAATATACATAGCCAGTGATACATCAGGTTATTTCGTAAGAACTAAACAAATGACAGTAGGAACAAAGCATGTCTAAAAATAACAACAATAATAACCATTTTCTAAGTCAATCAGTTGAAACACAAGCTATTCATGCGGGACGAATAAATGATGAGCAATTTGGCTCTTTATCCACTCCCTTATATCAAACGTCTACTTTCATCTTTGACAACGCAGAGCAAGGTGCAGATCGATTTGCAGGTGAAAGCGACGGGTTTATTTATACTCGTTTAGGTAACCCAACAACTCGACAATTAGAAATGCGAGTAGCTGCAATGGAATGTATGGAAGATGCTGCCGCTACAGCCACAGGTATGGCAGCAGTTTCAGCGGCTTTGCTTAGCAACCTACAGGCAGGGGATCATATGATTTCATCTAAGGCAGTTTACGGCTGCTCTTTTGCATTGATGAATCATATGTTGAAAAAATTTGCTATTGAAGTCAGCTTTGTCGACATGACCGAACCTGAAAATATTACAAAAGCGATTAAAGATAATACTAAACTCGTGTTTTTAGAAACTCCCATTAATCCAAATTTAGTCGTATTAGATTTACAAAAAATATGTAAAATTGCCCAAGATAATAAATTAATATCAGTGGTTGATAATACATTTCTAACACCAGTTCTTCAGCAACCTGCAAAGTTTGGTGCTGATATTGTTGTGCACAGTGCTACTAAATATTTAAATGGTCATGGGGATGTGGTTGCAGGCATTGTTTGTAGCACAAATGAAATGATCAACAATATAAAAATGACGACCTTAAAAGATATTGGTGCCACAATGAGCCCTCACGATGCTTGGTTAATTATGCGAGGCTTAAAAACCTTACCGATTAGAATGGAACGTCACTGTAAAAATGCACAAATTGTTGCTGAGTTTTTAGAGAAGCATAAAGCCGTATCACACGTTTACTATCCTGGTTTGGCATCACATTCAGGTCATCAATTTATAGGTAAACAAATGACTGCTGCTGGTGGTGTTATAGCATTCGAATTAAAAACGAATATAAAAGGTGGTGCTGATTTTATTAATAGTATGAAACTATTTTCTATTGCGGTTAGCTTAGGCGATGCAGAATCACTAATTCAACATCCTGCTTCAATGACACATTCACCTTATACGCCAGAAGAAAGAGAACAAGCAGGCATTACAGATTCATTAATAAGAATATCTGTAGGATTAGAAAATGTGGATGATATCATTGCTGACTTGTCACAAGCACTTGATATGGTTTCCATATCAACAACATACAAACTAGAAATTAAAAAAAGTTGTGCTGCCTAAGCTTTAACTTAAACAACTTAAACAATAAATAGCTTATTGCTTAAGTTGTTTTAACGTTTGCCTTAGCCATTCTTCAATTGTTTTTGAGTGAAGTAATACTTACCTAATACCACCATTAAAATACCGCTAAGTACAATAATAGTGGAAACCATAAGGCGTATTGTAATTGTTTCAGAGACAAAAATAACACCGCCAATTGCTGCTATTATAGGAACAGATAATTGAATAACGGCGGCTTGTGTTGAAGACAACCCACCAAGAGCGATATACCAGATTGTATAACCTACACCAGAAGTTATAGCTCCAGAAATTATAGCTAATGTTACTCCTTCTAATGAGTAAGTAGCATTACTTATCGTTAACAGTGCGAGTAAAATAACAAAAGGAATAGCTCTTAAAAAATTATACGTTGTATCCATAAGTGGATTTTTAGAGCCGCGCCCTTTTAATGTATAAAGTCCCCATGATACCCCTGAAATTGTCATTAAAATAAAACCATTAATTGATGGTGTAGTTATTGTTGGCAACATCAAATAAATAAAGCCAACAGAAGCAGTGATAACCCCTAACCATTCAATCAGGTGCAATTTTACCCCCAATCTCATTGAGAGCATGATAATGGTAATTTGTACTGATCCAAACAAAATAAGTGCACCAGTACCTGTATCGACAGAAAGATATGCATATGAGAATGTCACGGCATAAAGAAACAATGCAATACTTGCAGACCAACTCCCTGTTGATACGGACTTTTTAGCACTTTTCTGAGCTTTTCCTGTGATAGTTAAAATAATAAAAAGAGCTATAGCCCCAGATAACAGCCTGATAGTAGTAAAACTTGCTGCATCAATCACTTCATTACCTAATGCTAGACGGCATAGAACCGAGTTAGCTGCAAAAGCAATTAATGCTAAACATGTCAATGTACTAGTTTTGAGAAAGTTACTATTAATTTTATGTACTCATATTAAACTGGTTAATGTAAAAAGAACGATAGAAATACTTTTCATACATTAAAAATCAGTGTTCAGGAAGTTCTACTATTCGCCAATAGTAATCTAATAATTTAACCAACTCATCAAAGCCATTTTGTAGTCGCTCTTTTACAATATAACCTGCAATATTTTGGTTATAGGCTGCAGTTTTGTCTTCATCATCCTTACTCGTTGTTAGTACGAATACAATACTGTCACTGAGTTTTTCATCACGTCGTAATTCTTCAAGCATTTCTAAACCGCCCATTTTAGGCATATTCAAATCTAGCAATATTATATACGGACACGATACGGTGCCATTTCTTAATAGCTCTAACGCCATAACACCATCTTTAGCCCTTATTATTGGGTTTGCAATTCTTAACTTTCTAAAAGCGCGTTCCACAATTTTTGCGTCAATATCATCATCCTCAGCAAGTAAAATTGTCGCCCCTTTATAATGTGTATCCCCCATTATTCTTCCTCCATAAAGCTTTGTTTTGGCCAGTTAAAAGTAAAGCATGCACCATTAACACCGTCAGATTCAACCGTTATTGAACCTTTATGATAATCAAGTAATTTTTTAATAATAGAAAGCCCCATGCCACTTCCTTCTACTTCATCACGAGGCTTCAGCGTTTTAAAAAGATCGAAAATTTGTTCATGATAGCGTTCTGGAATACCAGGTCCGTTATCTTTAATAGAAAACAAATAGAACTTTGGAAACTCTTTAGCACTGACACTAATAACGCCATCAGGCTTGTCATTGTGCTTTATCGCATTACCAACTAAATTTCGTATGATAGTCTCAAAAGGTGATATTGCTGTATCTATAGTAGGCATTATACTTTCAAATACTAGTTTTATTCTGTTGGATGGATCTTGTAGGTCAAAAACGTTCATAAATAACTCTTGTGTATCGATAAGCTGAACATCACCTGTTTTTCTACCTATACGTGAATAATCTAATAAGTCCTCTAAAAGTTTTTCTAAGCGAGAGGTGCGATTCATCAGTAACGCTAAATTAGCTTTCGTCTCATCCTTAGCATAATCAGCAATGTCTTCTTCAATCCAAGCAGACAGCTGCATAATACCTCGAAGAGGAGCCTTTAAGTCATGAGAAGCGACATAGGCAAAATCATTAAGCTCTTTGTTACTACGTTTTAATTCTTCGGTAACTTGAACATGCTCTGTCATATTGATAATGGTAGCGAGTGTTTTAGGTGTTTTGCCTGTGTAAAATTGAGCTAAGCCTATTTCAGCTGGAAATTCATCGCCTGATTTAGTTAAGCCAAATACATCGATGCCCAATCCCATGCGTCTATGTGAAGGGTCTTTATTAAAATTATCTCGATGTTTGGAATGATTATTTTGAAATCTCATAGGGATAAGTGAGTCAACATTTTTACCAACAATTTCTTTCTCTGTATAACCAAAAAGTACACAGGTTTGAGGATTTACCGTTTCAATATCTCCATTCTTATCTGTGATAATAATGCCACATGGCGCAGATTCAGTTATATTTCTGTAATACTCTTCTTTAATAGAAAGCTCTTTGGTAATTCTCTTCGCCATTGAAATAGCATGTTGTTGTGATCTGGTCAGTGTTATAAATAAAAATAACAACATAGTATTAATAACCAAACCGCTAGCAAGAATAATTAAGGGTTGATTTGAAGTTGTTGAATCTCTGAACGAATTAGCTGTTTGAATGTTAAATGTCCAAGGACGACCATACATGTCAAATGTTGTTTCTTTTTGATAAAGTGGTGTTTTATCATAATTATTATTATCAGACTTTAATTCGTTATAAAGAATATCCTTACCATCTGAGATACTAAAAATTAATTGTCGACTACTTTGCTCAAGCGTACCTTCAATCAACTTATACATTATAAATGGCGCATATACATGACCTACAAAGTGTTGTTGCCGTTGCTCTAGCGTTTCAATGTCATGATCACGATAAAATGGAACATACTGCAAAAAACCCGGTGTTTTCTTACTGTCTTGTACCAAGATTATTGGTGCTGTTATTTGTATCGTTCCGGTATCCCTAGACTTTTTGGCAGCAGTTAAACGGTTATGTTCAAACGCCATATCTAAGCCAATAGCTTGTTCATTATTGGTAACTGGCTCTATGTAAGTAATGGGCCAATACTCTTTATTATTGTGTGTTGGATGAAGTTTAAAGTCGGGTCTAAATTGCTGTTGATATTTAAGGAATTTATCAAGCTTTTCTGGTTGTATATAATAAATAACACCCACACCATTGATACCTGGGTACATCTCATCGAGATTCAAAATTTTTGAGTATTTTGTCCACTCATCTAATTTTGGATTTTGCATAATTGACTGAATAGCCGCTGCACCAGATTTCAACACTACAGCATAATGGGACATTCTTTCAGATATTTGGGCGAGTAGCTGTTTAGATTGAATATTAAAAAGTTCAGCTCTTTTTTCTTGTATTTGATTATCAGAAATTTTCCATGCTGTAATTGTGAGTAAAAGTGAGGCAATTATAACTAACCAGTGGTGCCAGTGTATTAATGCGATTTCTTTAGGCGATTTCTCAGACATTAACTATTTCCATATAATTTAGAGTGAACAGTTGAAAAAACATTAATGACTTCATAAATATTTTTTCTCTATTTCATCGCTAGGTTGAGGTTGAGAATAAACATAGCCTTGCACACGTTTAATCATCAACCTTTTACATAGCTCAACATGATCTTGGCTTTCTACTCCCTCTGCAATAATATCTAAGCCTAAAATAGTTGCCATTGCGACAAGCCCTTCAACTAATGCAATGTTTTTTGTATCTTCCAAAAATTCAGGCATTAAACTTTTATCAATTTTTACAGTTGAGATCGGATAATTACGTAAATGCGAAATTGAAGAAAAACCAGTACCAAAATCATCTAGTGACAAACTAAAGCCATTTTCGATCAGAGCTGATATAACTTGACGAGAGGTTGAAGTGTTTTTAAATAGAGCTGTTTCTGTTAGCTCAACTTCAATTAACGTTGCTGAGACTCCATGTTTTTCAAGACAATCAACTAAATAATCAACGATATCAAGGTTTCTTAATTGAACTGCTGATACATTAATCGACATTGTAAACGGGTTAACTCTACCAATATTCCATCTGGCTAAGGTAGAAATAGCTTCTTCAATGACCCAGAGCCCAATAGGGATTATTTGCTGTGTCTCTTCTGCTACCCTAATAAAGTCATCAGGTTGTCTCACAGTACCATTTATATTCCAACGAATAAGCGCTTCAAACCCTTTCACCGTATCACTTCCGGGCTCTAACACCGGCTGATAGTATAATTGAAATTGCTTTTTATCGAGTGCGCTTCTCAATTCAGCTTCAAGGTGTAATCGTTTATGAAATTTTACTTGCATTCTTTCTTCAAAAAAACAGGCTTGATTGCGTCCCCACTTCTTAGCACGATACATTGCGATATCAGCATGTTTAAAGATTTCTTTACTTGTTTTACTGTTATCAGGATAAAGTGCAATGCCAATACTAACTGTTGATTGTATTAAAGTAGAGGCGATATTTAAGGGGGTTTTCATTGCAGCTATAATGCGTTGTGCAACTAAGCTAGCCTGCTCGCTACTTTCTAGCTTGGTTAAGATAATAGCAAACTCATCGCCACCTAATCGTGCAAAAATTTCATTGCCACGAAGACATTCTTTTATCGTTAATACCGCTTGTTTAAGAAAAACATCCCCCGTATCGTGACCAAAGGTATCATTAATTAATTTAAAGTTATCTAGATCTATCAATAATAGCGCGAGTGTACTTTTATCTCGTTCATTATCCGTAAGAGCTAATTTTAAAGACTCATCAAAAAAGTAACGATTAGGTAATCCAGTGAGACAATCAGTCTCTGCAAGTATTTTTACTTTTTTGTATGTTTCGAAAAGTTTTTTTTCTAAGTTATGTCGTGTTGTAGAATGAAGAATTGCTCGTTTTAGTTTTTTTTCTGAAATTTCTGACTTAATCAAAAAATCTTGCGCGCCTGATCTTATACATTCTAATGCGAGATCTTCATCCTCAGAGGTACTCATCATTACAATGGCAATACTTGAATCTTTTGGTGCATTCCTTATCTCGACTATCATTTCAATACCGTCACGTAACGGTAGATTATAATCTAGTAGCACAACGTCAAACCGTTGTTGATGATATAGCTTCAGCCCTTCATCAACAGTAATAGCTTCCGTGATATTTACATTCAGGTTACTTTTTTTTAAGGTGCGAGTAATAGCAACTCTATCAACTATGTCATCGTCTACTAAGAGTATGTCCATTAACTTACCTTCTTATTATGCACTCTAAATAAATAGTTTGAATATTTGCAGCTTTAAGTAATTATTTGGAACTATTTCATTCTGTGGATGCTGTATAAAAATCGTCATCCTATTTAATATAGACTAAATCAATTTATTGTCATTAACTTTTTACCCCCTCAAAGCCTTATAAAGTGTAGGGATTACAAAATAAAACATACTTCCTTTAACTTAAAAAGTAATAACAAACATAAGATTTTATAGGACAAACAGAAAAACCCTGCTTAATAATGACTGTCCCAAAAATGTTTATCATTTGAATATTTGAGTGTAATATAATTGCTAACCACCTACATTTTATGAACAAATTTCATGTCCCTACTAATTAGCGTTACCGATCAGTCACCCATTCATGCCAATTCATCTTCTGGTGAGTCTCCATTGCTTTCTGTTCAGTTAGCTCAAGCATGTGAAAAGTGGGGGTATCATCGTTTTTGGATGGCCGAACACCATAACTCCGGAATATTTGCTTGCCCATGCCCTGAAATTCTTATTGGGCATATTGCCAGCCAGACAAATCATATTAAGGTGGGAACAGGTGGTGTCATGCTATCTCACTATAGTCCTTATAAAGTTGCAGAGCAGTTTCGTATGCTTGAAGTGCTCTACCCTGATCGCGTAGATCTTGGTGTGGGCCGTGCTCCTGGAGGCGATCAATTATCAAGTGATGCTTTAGCGTTTCCAGCCAAAGCATCTAACAGCCAAGCATTTGCCAATCAAGCTCATGATTTAGTTCACTTTCTACAAGGTACTATGGATGAAGAACACTCTTATTCAAAATTAACGTTAACCCCTGACATTAATGTTTCTCCCTCTCTATGGATGTTAGGCTCAGGTAGCGCTTCTTGTGAGTTTGCCGGCACACTAGGAACAGGTTTTGTTTTAGCACAGTTTATTGATAGCCGTACACCTGCAGATAAAATATTCAATGCTTATAGGGCAGCATACAAAGAGGCAGGACACGAAGGTAAACCACAAACCATGTTAGCTTTAGCAGTAGTTTGTGCTGATACAACAGAAGAAGCCCTACAAATAGCCTCAATTAGAGCTTATTCTAAAGTGTTAGCTCACATGCATGGGATTCGTGATGGCTTTCCTTCACCGCAAGAAACTCAAGTTGCACTTAAACAAATGTCATTGGCAGAAAAAAATTATTTTGAACAATGTTTAGGAGATATTATCGCGGGTACTGGCACTGAGTGTCGTGAAAAAATAGAAGCGCTAGTTGCTAATTGCCAAGCTGATGAGGTTACCGTGGTTAATGTTACCTACACGTTCGAACAACGATTACGTAGTTATGAATTACTCGCACAAGCATTTGAGATGTTTTAGTCTTTGTTATCTATTTTCTACTTAAACTTAAAATAGTTAGTACACTGCCTAATATTCAACGTCGTGAAGTACACTAAATAATGTTGATTGTACTTCGCCGTTAAAACTAAACATCAGTTTCTTCATGTAGCACCAATGCAACAAGTTTGTGAACTATGGGAGAAACAGCAATAATTGTTGGAAAAGCAATCATAAATGCAAAGCTCCACGCTTTCAGCCAAATAGTTATAATATTTTCTACCATTCCTATATTAAAAACACTGATCACAAAAGACATAATACCTGACATAAGTAACGACATAAAAAATGAAAAGACTAACTTATGATGTTTGCGTGAAATCATTCTAATTACTCATAATTTTGTAAAATAGTAAACTATTACACATAATAAAATTTGCAGGATAATGACCCTGTAACACATTTTGTGTAACTGCCAGGTTTAAATAACATCTTTCAAACGG
>OJGT01000163.1_pt1 | contig 12395 bp, 14 predicted proteins | sample 1595031 | NCBI WGS metagenome assembly OJGT01 (sample SAMN05416857, study PRJEB24817) | seawater metagenome | isolation source: Sea water | place: Canada:Atlantic | collected 2013-11 | reverse complement strand
TACGAGATTCCTCTACGTCTCGTGGGCTCGGAGATGTGTATAAGAGACAGACGTATTTTTGGTAATTTGCCTTATAACATTTCCACGCCATTAATTTTTCACTTACTAACATTTAAAGATAAAGTGCAAGACATGCACTTTATGCTACAAAAAGAAGTCGTTGAACGCATGGCTTCTGGACCTGATTGTAAAGCTTATGGACGCTTATCAATTATGACTCAATATCAGTGTGAAGTAATTCCTGTAATGGAAATAGGGCCAGAAGCGTTTAAACCTGCGCCTAAAGTTGATTCAGCAATTGTGAGATTAATTCCTCATAGTAAGATTAAAAACCCGGTTAAGGATATCAATGCTCTTAATACGGTGTGTTTAGCGGCGTTTAATCAACGTAGAAAAACCATTCGAAACGGCTTTAAAAACCTTATCAGTGTTGCGCAATTAGAGTCTTTAAATATTGACGCTAATTTACGTCCAGAAAACTTAGCTATTGATGATTACATCATGCTAGCAAACTTTATTGTTGATAACCCACCAGAGGAAGTCGACACCTCAAAGAAAAAACTTTCGCGACGTGCAATGAAGCGAGCTGAAGAACAAAGTTAGTGACTAAGAATAGAGGATGCTATGGCAATCTATTTAGTTGGTGATATTCAAGGCTGTTACCACGAATTAAAAGCTTTATTGAAACAGGTTTCTTTTAATAGCGATATAGATAAACTTTATGTTGCTGGCGATCTTGTTGCTAGAGGGCCTGACTCTTTGTTAACGCTACGTTTTATAAAGTCTCTTAAAAAATCGGCAAAAGTAGTGCTTGGTAATCATGATCTGCATCTACTTGCTGTTTATGCCGGTATTAAAAAAGAAAAAAAACAAGACCAACTAAATGCTTTACTAAATGCTGATGATGTTGAAGAGCTAATGGATTGGTTAGCTCAACAACCATTATTACATCAAATAGGTAAAGATAATGCCTATATGAGCCATGCTGGAATATCGCCACAATGGACTTTATCCGAAGCAATAGCACAAGCAAAATTTGCTCAGCAGAAACTAAGCTCCAATAATAGAAATACTTGGTTAGCATCAATGTATGGTGAAAAACCCAATAATTGGCAATGTGTAAAAAGTGAAGAAGAACAATTTCGCTACACCGTTAATGCATTCACCCGCATGCGCTATTGCTATAGTAACGGAAACTTAGAGTTCGAGAATAAATCACCTCCATCAACAAGTAATACCAATGAAGACTCAGATATAGCACTACATCCTTGGTACGAGCTATCAGCCACTATTGATAAAACCCCATGGGTTTTTGGTCATTGGGCTGCGCTAATGGGAAAATGCTCACATCAAAATATTTACCCGTTAGATACAGGCTGTGTTTGGGGCAATCATTTAACGCTTTTACGTTGGCATGATAAAAAGCTTTTTACTGAAGCTGCGCACTAACTACAATATAAATTCATCACTTAAATAGTTTTTGTTTTTAAGAAAAACAGTAAATATAAGGTTTTCATTATATTTTGGCGCTCACTTTCTCAATACCTTAAGTTACCTCCGTAGAATTATTTATTTTTGTTATAAGAGTGCCAAAATCAACAAGATCTATTGACAACACCCACCACAGCTTTATAATTCATAGCGCTTGAAGTTAGTTTTATTTTTTTGTACACCATTTCGATGTTATGTTTTGCTTGTTAATCTTTTATAGGTTTTCTACCCGTAATAAATAACCCGTCCTGTTTTATAAGTGATAGCAACTCTTTTTAGCAAACCCGCTTTTATCATTAATCTTTAATTAGATGAAATGAATAGAGCTAAATTACTCATAAATAAATTAGGATATTCTTATGTCTACTACTACTGGTACAGTAAAATGGTTTAACGAAGCTAAAGGTTTCGGTTTCATCGAGCAAGAAAATGGCCCTGACGTTTTTGCTCACTTCAACGCGATTGTTGGTGAAGGTTTCAAAACTTTAGCTGAAGGTCAAAAAGTTGAATTCACAGTTACTGAAGGTCAAAAAGGCCCTCAAGCTGAGAACATTGTAGCTCTTTAATTTTTATTAATTAAAAGCACAAAAAAAAGCGAGTAACCTTAACGGTACTCGCTTTTTTATTATAATTTTTTCATAAAAATAGTCGTTATATTGTGCACTTAAACATGATAAAAATTAGAAAATCATTGAAGCACTAGGGCTTAGTATAGATAACACGCTTAATCGCTCTAAATCACAATAATTAGTAGCTTCACCTACCATATCTTTATCAATACCCAATTCCACTAACTGCTCATCATCAATCAATCGCTTTAACTCTTCTTTATCAAATATCCTTTGTTGAACCATTATTCGCTTAGCAATATAGAGCAGTTGCGACTCTTTATTTCTTTGGTTCAAGTCAGCTTTATCTTGAGAAAGAATTGGAACAATTAAGCTATAGGGCAACTGCCATAACTTTAAAAGCTCAGCGCTACATTCGCCGTATGTGAAAGCTAGAAGATCTTGCTGTTTAACCCACGGCAAATAAGAAATGTCATCACTAAGACACAGGGTAACTTTATCAGGTGACACTTGCTGAACAACAAGTTCACCAATATTATGCAATAAGCCCAAAATAAATAGTCTTTCTGCGTTAGGGAAGTTTAAACGACAGCCTAGATACTTTATAAGTAAGGCACAATCAACACTTCTTTCCCAAAAGTCTTCTAGGTAACTTTGCTCTGCTATACATTCTTTAAATGCTTTTGTAGAAAAATAAGCAATAACCAAATTATAAATTTCAGTAATACCTAAAACTAATACCGCTTTAGATACGGTATCTATTTTGCCTGGATAGTTGAAAAAAGAACTATTAGCTAACTTTAAAATAGTCCCGGCAAGTGCGGGATCAACCAAAATAACATCACTGATATCATCAATGGTTGATGAGTCATCATCAATCAACTCTTTTATGCGAAGAAAAGAGTCCGAAAGAATAAATATTTCACTGGTTTGTTCAGCGTAGCCAATGGCATCCATAAAAAACTATCCGTTAAAGAGCAAAATACTCAATATGATTAAAGGTTATTCACTACTTTAAATTTAGCACAATTAACCAAAACAGAATATGTTATCGCATTAATATTCAACACTAATTTGATAAGAAGTAAATTTACGCATATTTATTACACCTTTTTCAAATATTAAATATTGTCCTTTAATACCTAATAGAATACCTGACACAGAAGCGGTTTTATCAAAGTTAAACGAACTTATTTTTGTTAAATATTCACTAACAGGATAATTAATATTAACGATCTCTTCATCAAGTAATGTGACTGCATCATCTCCATATTTTAACGCTATATCGTCCAAGCGCATTTTTATCTGAGGAATAAGTTCACTTGCTTTAGCTTTCAAGTCAATTTCATCATTACTGCCTTTAAGCATTGCTCGCCAATTTGTTTTATCACTAATAAATTCAGCTAGCGCTGTCTCAACTAAACCAGACTGCAAACGTGTGCTTACCTTAAAAATAGGTAAAGCCTGAGTTGCTCCTTGATCTATCCACCGTGTTGGAATTTGTGTATGTCGCGTTATGCCCACCTTCAAGGCTGAAGTGTTAGAGAGATAAACATAATGGTCTACCATGCAATGCTCTTCACCCCATTGAGGTTCTCTACATGTATCAAGGTGATGATGGCACGTTTCAGGCTTCATAATACACATATCACATTGTGCTAATTTCATCATACATGGATAACAGAATCCTTGAGAATAGCTCTTTTTAGTTTTTTTACCACAATGCTTACAGGCTATTTTTCCATGAAAATTCAGTGTCAGTGTTTTTCCAATAATAGGGTTTAAGGCAATACTTTGTTTTTCAGCTGAATCTGAATTTATCAAAGCTAAAGGTAACTGATACTGTACTAGGTTATTCTCATAAAGTTGCGCTGTTAATTTTTCTATTGCGCCTATTTCACTTATTGGCATGCTTGCTCTCTATAGTTTTCTTAAAGTTTAAATGGGACTTATCTTGTTTATTAGGCGGTTATTAATGATCTACTTTTCGGCGTAATGCTTTATTAGAGCTGGCTCTTTTTTTAGAGTCTAACCGTCTTAAGTTAGAGCCTTTGGTAGGTTTAGTTGGTCGTCTAGTTTTTTTGACAACCATTGCAGAAATAATTAACTCTCTTAACCGTTTTAACGCATCATCTTTATTCATTGATTGTGTTCTAAATGATTGAGCTTTGATAATAATAATTCCATCACCTGAGATGCGACTATCTGATAACTTTAGTAATTTTTCTTTATATATCGCAGGTAAGGATGATCGTTTAATATCAAAACGTAAGTGTATAGCCGTTTCGACTTTATTAACACGTTGACCACCGTTTCCTGTTGCTCTAATGCCGGTTAATTCTATTTCCCAGTCAGCCAAACTAACAGTATTTGATATTTCTAACACTTTTATTTACCATCATTCAAAATTATTAAAATTTTCTTTCATGAGCCAAAACAATACTTGGACGGTTTATTTTCTTCGTTGTAATGATAATAGTTTATATACTGGTATTACTACCGATATAAACCGCCGCCTATATCAACACAATAATACTAAGCTTGGTGCAAAGTATACGCGAGCTAGGCGACCAGTAGAACTTGTTTATAGTGAAACAGCTGCAGATAAAAGTACGGCAAGTCAACGTGAATATCAATTACGCACACTCCCTAAACATAAAAAAGAAAAACTAGTCTTAGCTTTTGCTGATATATCTACCTAAACAAGAGGTCTGCTGAGTGAGTTTTATACTCATTTTTTAGATTTATTAACTGAGTACTGGTAGAATGCCCTGCTCATTAGCGTAGTACTAAAACACACTAAATCAGTACTAAATTTTATTCTAAAATGAAAGTTGTAGATATGTCGCAAGAAAATATGTTTATTGAACAATACTGTCCTATTAATAGCGAGAAAATTAGCTTTACTCGCCAGCAAGGGAGTGATTTTGCTAAGCAAGTCGCTGACGATTTTAACCCTCTACATAATACTGACGCTAAACGTTTTTGTGTACCAGGCGATTTACTCTTTTCTGTAATCGTTGCAAAATCAGGCTTGCATAAAGAAATGAGCTTTAACTTTTCGGGCATGGTTAACGATGGCGTTACTTTAACTTTTCCTAATGAAATTGTTAATGATTTTGATGTAACAGATGACAAAGATAAAACATATTTAAGTGTTGAAGCTAGTGGTGAAAAAACTCACTGTGCTTCATTAATAAATGCGTTAACAAAAGCTTATGTTGATTTTTCAGGGCATACTTTTCCCGATATTTTAGTAAAACTGATGACACAAAATAATGTCATGATCAACCCAAGCCGCCCAATGGTGATGTATCAATGCATGAAAATTAGTCTTGATCGCCTAGACATTACTACACTCTCTTTAAAATTAGCAAAAACAAGTTTAACCATCGATGGAAAACGAGGCGATGCTTGGCTTGAGTTTGACCTTATTAGTGAGGGTGAAATTGTTGGCCATGGTAAAAAACACATGTTGCTCAGTGGGCTACGTGAATATTGCCAAGAAAGCGTTGATGCAATGGTTGCACAATACCAAAAGTCAAAAATCACTTATCACGGCAAGTAAAGAACAAATAGCAGTTACAATCTAATAAGCTGCTTTTTTAAAACAATCTAGACAAATTGTTACTCTCCATAACTCTTATCAAAATGAATACGCTGTATTTGTTTATCTTCACTGCAAAAGGCAAATACAGCTAAATTCTTAGGCCGTTTACATCGACTAGGTTGATGATAAGACTTAAGCCACGCCTTTTGCTTCTTTCCTTGATATTTAGATTTAATAACGATGGCATTATTGGTTTTAAATGCTAGATTAGCACTTTTTTTGGTTGTCTTTTTCTGTCGATAAGTTCTCTTTATCTGCTTATTTTTACTCTTGTTATTCTCCTTACTTTTACCCTGCTTTTTCTTTTTTACTTTTTTACCTTGTTCACATTGCCACCATTTATTGCGTGCCTTGTCTTCCTTTACCCGTAAACTAGCAGCACGTTGCGCAGAATAACCATTACGTTGCATTGCTTGCACATTATGTAGCGTGTCCAATAGTGCCTTACAACGCTTCTTAGCATTACTCGATGGAGCAATTGAAAGTAAAAGAAAAAATAACAATATCACCTTTAGAAAGTTCATCTTTTCATCCTTGAATTATTAGCGAATAGTTTCCCTCAATCATTAATACTAGACCAAAAAATAGACTATGATTAATCTTATGACATAACATGGATGTTACTAATGAAATTTTTCATGCTTCTTTTAGTTATATTTTTTACAATAAATGCACAAGCTAAACCTCATTCAAAACCGTCAATTCAACAGGCTGTGAGTTATAAGGCTGTGAGTTATAAGGCTGTTGCAGATATCAGCCAGTATTGGCTTTCTGAAAAACTTGATGGAATGCGAGGATACTGGGATGGAAAACGGCTAGTTACACGTCAAGGAAGCCTAATTCATAGCCCTAAGCGGTTTACTAAGGGCTGGCCAGATAGTGCAATAGATGGAGAGTTATGGATTAAAAGAGGTGAATTTCAATCAACAATTTCTTGTGTTAGAAAAATTCAGGTTGACGAGAGTTGCTGGCAAAAGGTTCGCTTTATGATATTCGACCTTCCTAAACATCATGGCACATTTACGCAGCGAATCTTATCAATGAAAGAGTTAGTTAAAGAGGCTAATTCACCCTATTTATCTATAATTAGACAATTTAAAATTTCAACAATTGAGCAACTTAATAATACATTAAACAACGTTGTAAAAAATAATGGCGAGGGATTAATGTTACATCATGGTGATGCACTATACCATGTGGGAAGAAGCACAAATATAATGAAACTGAAAGCGCATGAAGACGCGGAAGCAATAGTCATTGCGCATACTGAAGGCAAAGGGAAATATAAAGGCTTATTAGGTGCCATTAAAGTAAAAACAATGGCAGGAGTTACTTTTAAAATAGGCTCCGGTTTTACTGATAAAGAGCGTATTGAGCCACCAAAAATAGGCAGCTTAATCACATTTAAATACAATGGCAAAACAGAAGCAGGCATACCAAGGTTTGCCCGATTTTATAGAGTTAGAAAGCAACCGGTTGAACCAGTATACGAGTCGTCTAATTCAGTAAAAAATTAAAGGTACGTAAGATCTATCGAGCTTTTAGCTAGGTTGATAAGTAAAAATCAGCACTTTCAAACCTTTACCTTTATACGCCTCTTTAAACACTTCTGGGTTTTGTAATTGTTCATCAAAAATGCAATCTGGGCATTCACGTTCAACTTCAGATAATAAAAATTGCTCATCAAGATCAGGGGAGTTTAAACATAACATCAACTTAGCTCCGCTATTCATCCACTGCGGAATACGGCGAATAATTTTCGCATAATCTCGTTCAATATTTACACTGCCTTTTTGAAATGAAGGTGGATCGCAAATAAGTAAATCATATTTTCCATATTTTTTAATACGGCTATTAGATTTGAAAATATCTAATCCTTCAAAAATAACTTTTTTACCATCTCTTTTAGCTAAATGATTTAATTGATGATTCTCACGACCTTTACTTAATGATGCTTTACTTAAATCGATGTTCACAACTTTACTCGCACCACCAGCTGTTGCAGCAACAGAAAAAGCACAAGTATAAGCAAACAAGTTAAGTACATTATGATCTTGAGCATGCTCTTTGACCCATGTTCGACCATTACTCATATCTAAAAATAAACCACTGTTTTGCGCTTTACCTAATTCAATATGATAAGACAAACCATTTTCAGTCACTATAGTATGATCAATAGCTTCGCCTAATAAGACTTGAGTGGGAGAGAATTTATCATATCTACGTTGAACCTGAACACTTCTACATTCAGCAGTTAACGCTTGCAATGCTTTAGCTTGTGTTAATAACCAAGCTTCATCTACAGCTTGATATAACGTAATGAGCATAACAGGAGATAACCAATCAACATTTACATGAGATAAGTTTTCATAAGCATGTCCTCGCCCGTGAAAAAGTCGTTGGCAATCCGTAAAATTTGTAACAGAAATATAGTCAATCATGGAAGAATATCAATAATAAATAAAAAGCGGGTCAATAGTAACATTGACCCGCTTATTGATTCTAAATATTTACGCTTATTTATCGTGATTAAAACCCAAATAAACTCACAGCAAAGAATTTTTGTGCCACTGTATTGATAAAAATAGCAAGTACAATAGCTGGGATAAATGTGCCTAATGAGAAGTTAATATATTTCTCTACCCAAGAACCAATATAACTGTCATTACCAACACTCAATTCTTCAGATAAGTTCTTTTTCTTCCAGCGATAACTAACAAACATACAAAGCAAGAAGCCATTTAGAGGTAAAATTGTGTCATAGAACACGTCATAAACCACATCAAAAAATGATTTAGTTCCGCCTGCATACGAAGTGAACTCAGTGAAAAAACTAACCATACCAAAAGAAACAGAAGCAAATATAGTTAATACGCCTGCTGTCATTAATAAAATAGATAATGCTTTTTTACGACTGTGTTTCTTTTCAGTCACTAAATAAGAAACAGGTACTTCAAGAATAGAAACTAACGATGTTATTGCGGCAAAAAATATTAACAGAAAGAAGAAAGCTGCAATGCCGCTAGCTCCAACGTAACCAACTGACGTTTGTAACGCTAAAAATATTTTCGGTAAAAAAGTAAAAATTAGTGAAACTGAGCTATCACTTAGTTCATTTGGATTAACATTTGGGTTAAATGAAAAAACAGCAGGTAAAATCATTAATCCTGCAATAAAGGCAACGCCTGTATCTGTAATAGCAACCAATTTAGCTGAATTAGGAATATTAGTTTGATTATTAATATAAGAGCCATACGTAATTAAAATACCCATGCCCAGAGACAGAGAAAAGAAAGCTTGCGATAACGCGCCATTAATTACACTTGGGGTTATTTTACTGACATCTGGAATTAGGAAAAATTTCACACCAGCCATTGAGTTATCAAGTGTAAGAACAAACACAACCATAACAATAAGCATAACGAACAATGTTGGCATTAATATTTTGGCAGCCTTTTCTATACCATCTTTCACGCCAGCTACTAAAATGAAATTAACTATGCCAGCAACAACTGCCATAGCAGCAAACAAATAAGGGCTATTTATAAACTCGCCAAAACCACCACCACTTGCCAAATAATCTAAATTACCTGTTAGGGTTAATGCAATATAGCCAAAGATCCAGACCGTTATAACCATGTAAAATACGGCAATCATAAAGGGAGTCAATACGCCTAAAAAGCCTGCTGCACCCCATAAAGTACTTCTCTGACTTAAGTCTTTATAGGCTCCAACAGGTTCTTTTGCTGTTTTTCTACCTACAGCCATTTCTGCAATCATAACGGGTAAGCAGATTAAAAAAACAAATAATGCGTACATAAGTAAAAATGCACCACCACCATTTTTTGCCGCATTAACAGGAAAACCAACTAGATTGCCAATACCCACAGCAGAGCCAGCAGCGGCAAGAATGAAACCAATACGTGAGCTAAAATGCTCTCTCGATGCGCTCATAAACGTCCTTCACTTTTATTTATTATAATTTTTATAGATGATCGTTTGATGCTAACAAGCTTTACTAAAATTGTCTTCTTTCAGTAAAGCATTAATAACCCCAAGGTGTACAAAAATTTGTCCACTTTTTCCTATTCAACGCTACCTAGAAAACAATTTAGGGTTCATTACCGTTAGAATATCAACAGCATCTGCAGCTGCAATTTCAGCAACCTGATCAATATCATCTTTACTCAAGCCCAAGCTTTTACACAATGATTGGTCAATAACATTATCATAATCAAATTCATCTTCATGGCTATCAAGTAATGCTAATCTTGATGCTAAGTTTAATACTTTTACATCCTTATTGATCTGATTACTTTGTGCTTGGTTGAAGTGTCTAATTGGAATGATAATTTTTTCAGGTAGTTGCCATATTTTTAACAATTCAGCAGAAATCTCAGTATAAGTATAACCTAGCGCTAGATCTTGTAATTCCCAAGGTAAATTATCACGGTTATATTTTTCACAACGTTGAGCTACTTCTGGTGTAATTTTAGCAACAAGTAATTCACCAAAGTTTTGCAATAATCCCGCAACAAAAAGGCGTTCAATGTCTTTTATACCGGCTTTTATTGCTAGATTTTTAGTGACTAAACCACAATAAATACTCATTCGCCAAAAACGTTTAAGATCTATTGCTTGGTTTGCAAAATGTTTAAAGGCTGACGCGGTAACATCCACTAGCATCATATTATAAATAGCTTGCGTACCTATAATAGTGATTGCTCTTGAAATCGTACTAATTTCTCCCGGAAAACTATAAATTGCACTATTTGCTATTTGCAATAACCTTGAGGTCATAGAAGGGTCAACACTTATCACATCAGCAAAATCACTGATCCCTGAACTTTCATCTTCCATTAAAGCTTTTATTTTTAAGCAAGCATCTGGTAAAGCAAAAGAGCCGTTAGCTTGCAAAGCGTATTCACGCGCATTCATCATGATATTTATCCTATCTACTAAGGTAAAAATAGCTAAGTTTATATTTTCAAAAAATTAAAAAGGTATACCGCTATCTTCTTTTATATGTTCTGTAACCATATAAGTATGAGTTTTGGAAATTGAAGGTAAACCTCCTATTTTTTCTAACACCAAACGATAAGACTCTATGTCAGCAAATCTTATCTTTAGTAAGTAATCATAGCCGCCTGCAACCAAGTTACATTCAACTATTTCTTTTATTTTAACAACTTCTACTTTGAATAATTTAAAGACATCTGATGTTGTTCTATCTAGTGTGACTTGAATATAAGCAGTCATGGCATAATTTAGTTTGTTAGCATCTAAAAATGCACCATAATGCTTAATATAACCTTCTTTTTCTAAACGCTTAACACGATCCAAACAAGGACTAGCACTCAAGTTCACTATTTTAGCCAGCTCAACATTAGAAATTCTCCCGTTACCTTGAAGCGTTTTTAAAATGGTTATATCTATTCGATCTAAAGACTTTAATTTGCTCACGTGGATTATTACACTAGATTATGCTGATTTAACCTAATGATGACATAGAAAAAATTAAAAAAAAAGCTAACACCTGTTGATGCTAGCTTTTTCAATCAATCACCTGTACTTACGCTCAAACTTCATACATTAGTAAAGAAGTCGTCTCTTTTCACTATGGTTGTTGTTTTGTTGGTGCTAGCACAATTTCACGAATGCAAACATTTTGAGGTTGGTTGTATGCATAAAGAATAGCATTCGAAACATCAATAGGTGCTAAAACTCCACCCATGTCTTTTTTCCAAGATTCATAACCTGAAATTGTCTCACTTGAGGTAGTGTGAGATAACAGTTCTGTCTCAACAGCACCGGGGGCAATAGTTATAATTCTAACATTATGATTAGCGACTTCTTCTCTTACATTTTCAGAAATAGCATGTACGGCAAATTTAGTTCCACAATATGCTGCATGGTCACTAAAGGTTTTTCTTCCTGCAACTGAACTAATATTTATAATTGTCCCTGTATTACGCTGTTTCATCAACGGTAATACGGTTTGCATTCCGTTGAGTAAGCCTAAGACATTAACATCGTACATTGACTTCCACTCTGTTGCATTTTGTACATCTATTTGGCCAAGTAACATTAAACCTGCATTATTCACTAATAAATCAACAGGGCCATATTTATCAGTGGCATTATCAATTGCTTTTTGAAAAGCGACTTTATCTGTAACATCCACCTTCATACACAAGGTATTAGAAAGCCCAAGCGCTTCAAGTTTTTCTACACGCCTTGCTAACAATAATAATGGATGCCCTTGTGCATTCATTTGTTTTGCTAGTTCTTCACCAATTCCAGAGCTTGCTCCTGTAATTACAACTAAGCTTTTCATATTATATTCTCTCTATAAAACCAATTTGTTGAGTTAATAATAATGAAAACTTTATTAATGATATACGACAGTTCACTTACATCATTGTTGACTAATAGTTAACAATTTATAGTATATTTATCTTTTCAGTCATTTTGCTTATTATCTTTAAAAAGCTATTCACATTGCTGACTCCTTTAAATTCAATCGATTTAAAAATGTTTTCTAGCAGAAAAAACTAGCAGCTTCAGTTTATATTTATTGCTAAAGTAAAAACTATCAAATAAATCTGTTTCCTATAAGTTAACAAAGTAAATCTATGAAAAAACAAATTAGCCTATCAGATATCAAGAGTTTTGTGATTCTTGCAGAACAAGGAAGCTTTACAAAAGCTGGCGAAAAACTAGCG
>OJGT01000162.1_pt1 | contig 12448 bp, 11 predicted proteins | sample 1595031 | NCBI WGS metagenome assembly OJGT01 (sample SAMN05416857, study PRJEB24817) | seawater metagenome | isolation source: Sea water | place: Canada:Atlantic | collected 2013-11 | reverse complement strand
CTCGGAGATGTGTATAAGAGACAGATATAAATCGGTGTTTGACTTCGAAATGAAAGTCCATATTGACTCACTAAATTCTTGTCTACACCCGCTCTATCAAAAATGGGTGACGTATTTTACTGTTAACTGCTAAGGAATGTAAAGACTAAATTACTATTTGGGCGAGAAATACTCTGGTACGGATGAAACAAACAGGTTAAAATCTTCGCGTTTTTTAGCTTTTCTTTTTTTGGATAACAATTGTATGCGAATTTTGGGTATTGAAACTTCTTGTGATGAAACTGGTATTGCCATTTATGATGACGAGAAAGGTATTATGGCTCACAGACTTTATAGCCAAATTGCCGTTCATGCTGATTACGGTGGTGTTGTTCCTGAGTTAGCCTCAAGAGACCATGTACGTAAAACAATTCCATTAATCAAAGCCGTATTAAAAGATGCTAATTTAACTCCGCAAGATTTAGATGGCGTAGCTTATACTGCTGGGCCAGGTTTGGTTGGTGCATTACTTGTTGGTTGTTCTATTGGCAGAAGTTTAGCTTATGGCTGGGACTTACCTGCGGTTCCTGTTCATCATATGGAAGGTCATTTACTTGCCCCTATGTTAGAAGACAATGTACCCGAGTTTCCCTTTATTGCCTTACTTGTTTCAGGCGGCCATACCATGTTGGTGCGTGTTGACAACATTGGAGAGTATAAATTATTAGGTGAATCTGTAGATGATGCGGCAGGTGAAGCGTTTGATAAAACAGCTAAGCTATTAGGATTAGATTACCCAGGTGGCCCTGCATTATCGAAGATGGCAGAATCAGGAACCGCTGGACGGTTTAAACTACCACGCCCTATGACAGATAGACCGGGGCTCGATTTTAGTTTTAGTGGTTTAAAAACAGCAGCAAGTACCTTAGTGAGAAAAGAGTGTTCAGAGCTAACTGATACAGAATTAAAACAAACACATGCCGATATTGCACATGCTTTTCAGCAAGCGGTAATAGATACTTTAGCAATTAAGTGTAAACGCGCATTAAAGCAAGAGAGCTTAAGTCGCTTAGTTATTGCCGGCGGTGTAAGTGCAAATACAGCACTAAGAGAAAAGCTCGCTGTTACAACGAAGAAACTTGGTGGCAGCGTTTTTTATCCTCGTCCTGAGTTTTGTACCGACAATGGTGCAATGATAGCCTATGCAGGACTACAACGATTAAAAGCAGGTACTGATGCAGATCTAACCTTTAAAGCTAATCCTCGTTGGTCGTTAGAATCTTTACCTTCAATAAAATAGTATTCAAAGAAGTAATAAATTAATCAATTTATTACTTCTTCTTATATATTCATATAATCAGTAAACCGATTTACTAGCTTACTAGCTCGTTACAGGCTGTTTGTGCCCCATTTGCAATAAGCTTGGTAAGAAAATCAATGTAAAAATAGTACTAACGCTCATACCACCTACAATAACAGCAGCAATACCTCTATATAGCTCGGCACCCGCACCAGGGATTAATAGCAAAGGTAACATACCGCATATACTGGTTAAGGTACTCATTAAAATAGGTCTTAATCTCATTCTTACGGCATGCTCTACAGCGTCATGTCGAGAGAGACCTTCACCCTCACCAACACGTGTCTGATACACGAGCAAAATAGCATTGTTAACGACTAAACCAAGTAAAATTATAAAGCCGATCATGGTTAACAAATCTAATGGTTGAAAAATCACTAAATTAGTTAATTGCAAAAAGCCAATGCCGCCAATAGTTGCCAACGGTATAGTAAGTACAACGAGTACGCTATCTTTAAATGAGCGAAATAGCGCAGCCATTAGTAAATATAAAATGATCAATGCTAACGCAAAGCTCTGCCCCATACTCCTTAGCGCTTCAGTTAATGCTTCAGCAGTACCTCGATAATTAACACTCGCTATACTGCCACTTTCATTGGCACTATCACTTGCCAATACAGCTAAAATTGCGGGTTCAGCTTCACGCTTTATGGTTGCGATCGCTTCCTCTAAACTAACATTATCAGGTGGCGTTACCTCTAAGGTAATAGTGCGTTGGCGGTTAACTCGTCTTATAGAACTTGGACCTGCCGTTCTCACAATATCAACCAATTCACCAACCGGTTGTACATCTGCATTTGGCGTAAATAAAGGGATAGCAGCTAATTCTTCAGGCGACTGCCAATCTGTTGATCTCAAAAATACATCTAATCGCTTTTGACCATTAAAAAAGTCACCCACATAAAGGCCTGTACCTAATGTTCGAGTTATTTCGCCTACTTGAGAACGATTCCAACCAGCCTCAGCCATTCGTCTTTCATTCGGGATCATACGTAATTCTGGTTCAGCGAGAGTAAGCCCCGGAGTAGGCTGAATTTGCCCACCGGGTAATGCTTGGCTTATAGCACCGTAACCTGCTTGCGCAGCTTGTAATAACGTATCAACATCATTACCTTGAATATCAACATCAATACGGCGTCCGCCTCCTAGGTTTCTGAAGATTTCAGATTGTGAGGCAAATGCCAAAGTATCGGGAAAACCTTGCAAGAACTGATTGTTAATAATATTAACAATTTCACCAATATCATCCGCATTTTCCGTACGCCCTCCCATAAAGCCAAAGCTACCAAAAAAGCCCATCCACGTATGTGCAATTTTAGGTTCTTTTTCTCCAGTTAAATACGGCTTAATACGGTTATTGATTTTATCACTCATTTCAAAACGAGCTGCTGGATAACTTAATCCTGGTGGTGGTAGCAAAAAGGCTTGAAACTGATTTTGGTTACCCTTAGGTAAATAATCAATTTTAGGAAATAGCGCCCAGCTGCCTGCAAATGACAGTAACATTAAACCAAAAACCCAAGCAAAGCGTTTTGTTGGTGTGCCGGTTATGCGCATAATACCCTTGGTGATATTACGCCACCAATGTGCATGAGGATCCGTTGCACTGACTTCTGTTAATAATTTACGCGCCGCTGTAGGCAAAACAGTTACAGCGATAATTAATGACGCGACAATAGCAACGGCAATGGTGATAGCTAAATCAGCAAATAATTGCCCAGAAACCGCATCTAAAAAAGCAATAGGTAAGAAAATAGCAACGGTTGTAATAGTTGATGCGATCAATGCCCCCCAAACTTGAGTGGCTCCTTTTAACGCCGCTTTTTCTGGGCTCTCCCCTTTTTCACGTAGTCGTACAATATTCTCTAAAACGACAATTGCCGCATCAAGCACCATACCCACAGCAAAAGCTAAGCCCGCCATCGATATAATATTTAGCGTTCGACCTGTAACAAACATGACAACAAGGGTAACAACTAAAGAAATGGGGATTGCTAAAGCAACGATTAAGGTTGCGCGAAATTTACGTAAAAACCACCATAAAACAATTATAGCTAGGCCTATGCCCATTAATAAGTTATTGCGTACAAGGTTCATTGAACGGTTGATATATATGGTTTCATCCGACATCTGAATCATTTCAAGACCAGCTCGCTTTAATGGCCCTGCATTTAACTCTTTCATCGCAGCTTTAAGGTCTTTCATCACCGCAATCACATTAACGCCTTGTTCTGCTTGAGCATTCATTGCAATAGCAGGGTCACCATCTAAGGTTAATATACCTACACGGTCTTCCAAGCTAAGCTCAACTTTAGCGACATCTCTTAGTAATATTGGTTGGCCGTCTCGCCAATCAAGTACCATTTCAGCTAACTGCTCTTCACCATATTTCCCTGAAAAACGTAAAGTATATTTTCTTCGACCGACTTCATTGAAACCACCAGAGCTATCACTGTTATTTGCCAACGTTGATGCTAGTGTTGGGATATTTAGTCCAAGCTCTGCTGCTTTGTAGGGATCAAAGGTAATTCTTAACTCTGAAGATAAGCCGCCAAAAGCATTTGTTTTTGAGATACCCGCAACTCGTTCGATTCTTGTTTGAATGACTTCTTCAACATAATCTTGATAGCTGACAATATCGCGATCATTACCCGATAAAGGCTTCAGCGCAAACCAAGCAATAGCCGTAAATGTTCTGTTACCACCTACAGAAATCACTGGTTCTGTCGCATCCGCGGGATAATTAGGTACTTGATTCAACGCACTCATTACATCAATAAGCGCACGCTCTAAATTAATCCCCGTGCGATAACGTAGGGTAATTTCACCTTGTTCTTGACTCGACGATGAAACCAGTGACTCAAGCCCTTGTAAGCCTTTAAGTACATCTTCTTGTCGTTCTATTATCTCAGCTTCAATTTCTTCAGGCGCAGCCGAGCGCCAATCAGTAGAAATAATAATTTCAGGTTTGCTAATATCAGGCGTTAATTGAATTGGTAATTGAAATACACTTATCACACCAAATAAGGCGACCAATAAAATAGCAACAATAACCGCCGTTGGATTTTTAAGAGCTGATACCGTTAAATTCATTGCTGATTACCTTTATCATCAGCGGCTTTTTCTGTTTGACTAAAATGAGAGACAAGTTCATGATTATTTTTTTTGATGACAACGCTTTCGCCTCCACGTAAACGTTCAGCACCGCGAATAACAATTAAATCACCAGTCTTAATATTTTTATTATAGTTATTGCTTGTAACAGCGACTAACCCACCCATACCTGCACCAACAGTCACGGTAATACGCTCTGTGGTAATGCCTTTTTCACTTTCATTAACACGAAAAACGCTTGTACCTCCACGGCGTAACACCAACGCATCACGAGGTACTGCTAGCAACATTTCGCTTGGGCCATTGGCTACCTGAGTTTTAAAGTTTAAACCGATAGGCCAATCAAAAGTGGACATATCAAGGCGTACTTCCATTAAATGTGAGCGCGCATCAGCTACTGGCACCAACGCTTTTATTTTTGCATAGCCAGAGCCTAGAGGAGATTCAACGAGTAACTGCTTAGCTTTTTGTAAAAATTTAAAAGCAACAATAGGAACAAAAACACTCGCTTCGCTATTTTCTATTTCTACCAATCGAATAATAGCAGTGCCGTTTTCAACATACTCACCAAGATTAGCGATACGTTGCGTGACAATGCCAGAAAAAGGCGCTTTTAATGTTGTATAGGTAAGGTCTTGTTTTATGTTATCTAATCTAGCCTGAGCTACCGCAACATTTCCTTGGGCAATATCATGTTCAGATATTGTTTCATCTAATTCACTTTCAGGTGATAACTTTTGTTTGAATAATTGCTTTTTCCTTACCACTTCACTTTTAAGAAAGCGCAGTCTAGCTTCGCTATTAAGCATATTGGCTTGTGCTTCTCTCAATGCAATTTTTATTTTTTTATCATCGATTAATGCAATTACATCACCTTGCGCAACACGCGTACCAATGGCAGATAAACTGATTAACCGTCCTGAAATTTCAGCAGCAATACTGGAGTCATTCTGACTAACAACAGTACCAGACACCGAAACAACGGGTGATAACTCTGTCATTTTTGCACTAACAACATTGACATTAGCAGGAGGGAATTCCATTGCAAGCGCAGAGTTTTGAGCTAAAACCACAACCAACAAATTTAAAAGTAATGGTCTAAATAATTTTTTCATGTCGTTCCTAATTGTGCAGATATCCATTTATGGGTTGTTAATTTTAGTTGTTATTTTACTTTCTGTGCCTTTGAGTAAACGCATAATATTATCTTTATGACGAAAAATAATTAACGCGCTTAACATGAGAGTAGGATAAACATAAAGTGGTTTTAAGAAGAACACATACAGCGGAGCCATTGAGACAGTAACAATTGCAGCAAGGCTTGAATACTTTGTCAATTTAACTACAGCTCCCCAGGTTAGAATGAGTAAAGCGCCTAAAGCAAAACCTATAGGTAACAATGTACCTAACGCTGTTGCTACAGCCTTACCGCCTTGAAAATTAAAGAATAATGGGTACATATGCCCTAAACAAGCAGCTACGCCTATAAAACCTAAATATAAAGGTTCTCTTTCTAAAAAATGTGCATATAAAAAATAAGCTCCCCAAACAGGTATCGTTCCTTTTAACACATCTAAAAACAATACGGTTGCAGCGGTTAGCTTATTACTAATTCTTAAAACATTAGTTGCTCCAGGATTGAGAGATCCAGTGGTTCGAGGATCAGGTAATCCCAGCATTTTGCAAATTAAAATGGCGCTAGAAATTGAACCTATTAAATAGGCCGCAATAATCATAGCAAGTGTTAATAGCAACATGGCAATCTAAATTTATCAAAAAATTAACATTATTCGACATTCTATCTTGTTATCTGCTAGTTTTTCTACACCTGCGCAGGTAAACTCAGCTTTTATTTTGTAACAATACCAAATGAAATAATTCTTTCAAAAATAATTAACGGAAAATTCATGGATAAAGTTTTTATTAAAGGTTTACATATTCAAACGACTATTGGCTTTTTTCAATGGGAAAAAGAGATAAAGCAAACCTTAGTTATTGATGTTGCTATGGCATGGGATACAGCTAAAGCTGCCGAAAATGATGAATTAGCAAAAACGTTAGATTATGCTGAAATATCTACCGTGATAGAAAGCTTCGCCAATGATAACCCTGTTGATTTAATTGAGACACTAGCTGAGCGTATGGCTGCCTTTTTAATGTCAGAATTTCATATTCCTTGGTTAAAACTCACTATCGGTAAACCCGGTGCTGTTCATAATGCAGCAACCGTTGGTGTTGAAATTGAGCGTGGCCAACTTAACCAAATTAAGCCAAGTTAATGGCTAGTATCTATATTTCATTAGGTAGTAACGTTGAGCGCGAATACCACATTAAAAAAGGGTTAAACGCTTTGGCTGTTGCATTCAATTTACCTTTAGAGCAATTAGTACTGTCATCATTATTTGAAAGTGAGGCCGTTGGTTTTAGTGGTAATGCCTTTTTTAATATGGTGGTTGGCATTGAAACATCACAAACTGTTGAACAAGTAGCTCATTTATTACGTGATATTGAATTCAGTTATGGCCGCACTCGTGATGCTAAAAAATTTAGTCCCCGTACTTTAGACCTTGATTTATTACTTTATGATGATTTAATTATTGATTCGCCCGCACAATTACCCCGAAATGAAATAGATAAAAATGCTTTTGTCTTATGGCCATTAAGTGAAGTGGCTCCGCAATTAATACATCCTATCATCAAGCAGGATTATGAAACGCTTTGGCAAAACTATGACAAAGCACATCAACAGCTAAAAGTAGTTGATAATTGCTGGTAAAAGAAAACAATATAATTATGCGACTAACATAGCTCTTTCTTCAAAACGAATATGTCGCTATCGCAGGCCTTAACAATTATAGATTAACCTTTTAACGATTATAAAACTGAGAAAAATTTAATGAGCACTTTAGAGATAATTATTTTAGCATTGCTACAGGGGTTAACAGAGTTTTTGCCCGTATCAAGTTCTGCTCATTTAATACTACCTTCACAATTATTTGGCTGGCAAGATCAAGGACTAGCTTTTGACGTAGCAGTACATGTTGGTACTTTATTAGCCGTAATGCTCTACTTTAGAAAAGAGTTAGGTGCCATGTCAGTTGCTTGGCTAGGTACCATCAATATTGGCCCACAAAAAGGTAGCCCTTCTTTTGATGGTAAATTAGCTTGGTGGATTATTTTTGCGACGATACCGGCAGGTTTATTTGGGTTATTTGGTAAAGACTTTATTGAAGAACATTTACGTTCAGCTTTAGTTATAGCCGCGACAACTTTATTATTTGGCTTTTTACTCGGGTTTGCCGATGTAAAGGCTGGTCATAGAACTGAAAATAAACCGCTAAAAAAGTTGGGAATTAAAGGCGCTATGTTAATAGGTTTAGCACAGGCTGTTGCATTAATCCCTGGTACATCTCGCTCAGGTATCACAATGACTATTGGCTTAATGCTTGGATTAAGTAGAGATAACGCTGCACGTTTTTCTTTTCTTTTATCAATTCCTGCTATCGCAATGGCTGGTAGTTACTTAACACTCAAATTAGTGTTATCAACAGAGGCCGTTGACTGGCAAGCTATTGGATTAGGCAGCCTACTTGCATTTGTCAGCGCCTACGCTTGTATCCATTATTTTCTTATTCTATTAAATAAGTTAGGTATGATGCCTTTTGTTATTTACCGTTTAATCTTAGGTTTTGGCTTACTTTGGTTTGTATTAACCTAATTTTACCAAAGCTAAAAATTTCATAATTCTGTACATACTATGAGCTCAAATATGATTGCAATTAATTTAGAAAACTTCCAACAAGTAATACTAGAAGAGTCAAAAAGTAGACTCGTTTTAGTCGCCTTTTGGGCAGAACAAATACCTGAAAGTGTCGCATTAAGAGATGCTTTAGCACAAAGAGTACAGCCATTTGATGAACAAATGCTAATGGCATCGCTTGATTGTCAAAGCCAACAACAAATAGCACAACAATTCTCTATTCAAGGTTTGCCAACAGCTATTTTGGTTAAAGATGGTCAACCACTTGATGGTATTTCAGGGCCACAAACTGACGAAACCATTTCAGCTTTTTTAGATAAGCATTTACCAAAAGCGCAAGATTTATTACTTGCTCAAGCGCAAAAAGCATTAACAGAAAATAAATTAGCTGAAGCACAAAACGCAATAAACCAAGCTTATGAACTTGATCCTGAGCGTGCCGACATTAAACTTGTGCTAATTGATGTGAATATCCAAACAGGAAATACTGACGAGGCTCAAGGTCTGCTCGAAACAATAATGATGGTTGATCAAGACAGCTACTATCAAGCGTTACTGGCTAAACATGAATTAGCAACTCAAGCAGCTAACTCGCCAGAAATACAAGCCTTAGAGGCACAACTTGCTAGTAATCCAAATGATGTAGAAATCAAACATCAATTAGCGGCACAATACAGCCAAGTAAATCGCCATGAAGAAGCATTAACTATCTTATTTCGCTTAGTTCAAAGTGGTGATGCAGACACAAAAGAAAAGAGTAAAGAGTTGTTTGTCGATGTATTAAAAGCATTACCTGACGGCGATGCCATTGCAAGTAAGTTTCGTCGCAAGCTTTATACATTAATGTATTAATCGAAAAGAGTAGTAGCGAGCATTATTTTTCGCTACTACTTAATTTCACATATTATTTACGGTAAATGCTCACTTGCTAAATAATCATGTGACTGCATTTCTTGTAAGCGGCTCAAGCAGCGCTTAAATTCAAATGCTAAGTTCCCACCTGAATATAATTCTTCAAGAGGATATTCAGCTGACATAATAAGTTTTACATTACGCTCATAAAATTCATCAACTAATGCGATAAAGCGGCGTGTACTATCATCACTTTCACGTCCCATTTGCTTAACGTTAGACATCAAGACTGTATGATATAACTGGCTTATTTCCATATAGTCACTTTGACTTCTTGCACTTTCACACAAGACTGAAAAGTCAAAATAAACAACACCATCAGAAACACATACAGTAGATAATTGACGATTGTTAATTTCAATATCTACATTTGACTTACCCGGCTCACAAGACAATTGGGTAAAATAAAGATGTAGATTCTCATTCGCTTGTTTATCAAGTGGATAATGAAAGATTTCAGCTTGCTCTAAAGTACGTAGTCGATAATCAACACCACTATCAACATTAACAATATCTGTGTGTTCATTAATCAATTTAATGGCGGGTAAAAAACGCTCTCTTTGTAAACCATTACGATAGAGTTCATTAGGAATAATATTTGAGGTCGCGACTAAAGTAACATTATGTAAAAACAATTCTTCAAATAATGAACCTAAAATCATAGCGTCTGTGATATCTGACACAAAAAACTCATCAAAACAGATAATTCGAGTCTCACTGGCAAATTTCTTAGCGATAATTTTTAATGGATCAGACTGCCCCGTTAACCCTTTAAGTTCTTGGTGTACACGGTGCATAAAGCGATGAAAGTGAACACGCATTTTATTTTCAAAGGGTAAACACTCATAAAAAGTATCAACTAAATATGTTTTACCTCGACCAACGCCTCCCCAAAAATATATTCCTTTAACAGGATTAGCCTCAGGCTTTTCATAAACTTTCTTCCAACGATTTAGTACTTTTTTAAATCCAGAAACTTCTACGGGTTTAATTTGTAATTCTTCGTATAAACGCTGCAAATGTTTAACTGCATTTTCTTGTGCGGCATCAAATACAAAATCATCTTTTTGAAGATCTTGTCTATATTTTTCTATTGGAGAAAGTTTAATCATGATTATTTGATCATTAATGGCTTGAAAGAAAGAAATTGCCAACATTTTTCTAATATGGGCAAGTTAAAGCTATAAATAAAAACGCTAGCAAGATATTATTGTAAACCATAACAGCGTTATGTTTAACATTGAATTATTCATTATTTATATTTCTATCTCTATTTAAGGTAATCTTATGACCGAAGTAACCGCATTAATTGTTTTCATTGTCGGCGCCATTGTTGGGTTTATTGCTAATCACTTTTTATCTTCTTCAAATCAAGAACAACGAAGATTAGCTAAACAAGCAAACCAAAGTGAAGCTGCATTAAACCAGTATAAACTGGATGTATCTGATCACCTTGAAAGCTCTGCAAAATTATTAGAACAAATGAATGCAACATGCCAAACAGCAATGAAACAAATGCAAGCAAGTACTCAGTTGTTAAAACATGCAACAACTAACGATGCTGATGCAATGCCTTTTTTCTCACAAGAAACTCAAGACCAATTAGCACAAACTGCTGAGTTAAGACATCCTAAAAGAACTGATAATAGTGATTCTGTTACAGAGGCGCCACTAGATTACTCTGGTGAAGCTAGTGGACTATTTGTTGATAGCAAACAAAAACAAGCTTAAGTATATAATCAAAAATAGCCATTCGAAATAAAGTGTTACAAATACCGGTAAGCCATTTACGAACTTAATTCATATACTCAAGTCTATCTATTTAACATTAACGTTTTAAGGATAATTACTCCATATGAAAAAGTCGTCTATTATTCCGCTTTCCGCTATTCTTGGTGCTGTTTTACTTTCTAGCTCATTCGTTGCACCAAACGCTCACGCATTTGCAATTTGGCCTTCAAGTGTTGAAGGCCAAACAATGCCAAGTCTTGCGCCAATGCTTGAAAAATCTACTCCCGCTGTTGTTAGTATCTCGGTCAAAGGCACTCATAAAGTAAAACAAAATATTCCTGAGATATTTCGTTTTTTTGGTCAACAAAATAGAAATCCAAATCAAACACAACAACGCCCTTTCCGCGGTTTAGGTTCAGGTGTCATTATTGATGCAAAAGAAGGTTACATTGTTACTAATAACCATGTTGTTGAGCAAGCAGATGAAATTACCATTACGCTAAAAGATGGTCGTCAAATAGAAGCAAAAAAACTTGGTTCAGATGCTGGTAGCGATATTGCGCTATTACAAATTGATGCAGATAATTTAACTGAAATTGTTATTTCTGACTCAGATAAGTTACGCGTTGGTGACTTTACAGTTGCAATTGGAAGTCCTTTTGGTCTGGGACAAACGGTCACTTCAGGTATCGTTAGTGCTTTGGGACGTAGTGGTTTAGATATTGAAAACTATGAAGACTTTATCCAAACCGATGCTGCTATTAATAGCGGTAACTCAGGTGGTGCTTTAGTAAACTTACGTGGTGAGCTTATTGGTATTAACACCGCTATTTTAGGCCCTAATGGCGGTAATGTTGGTATTGGCTTCGCGATTCCAAGTAATATGATGCATAACTTAGTTAAGCAAATTATTGAATTTGGCGAAGTTCATCGTGGCATACTGGGAGTTTCAGGTCGCAGTGTAAATAGTGAATTAGCAAAAGCGATGGAGCTAAAAACAAATAAAGGTGGCTTCATTGAACAAGTAATGCCTGATTCAGCAGCAGCTGAAGCAGGTATCAAACCTGGAGACGTTATCACTAAGGTTAATGGTAAATCGGTAAAAACATTTCACGAACTACGCGCAAAAATTAGCTCTATTGGCGCAGGAAAAAAAGTTGATTTAACAATAATTCGTAATGGAAAAGAAAAAGAATTAACCGTTAAATTAAAACAGTCAAAAGCAAGCAATGTGGCTGCCGCTAATATCCATCAAATGTTTGAAGGAGCAAAATTAGAAAACAATAATAACTCAGGCGTTATTATTAGTAATGTGGCTGATAACTCACCTGCACAACGGGTAGGCTTGAAGCAAGGTGACCTAATTACTGCTATCAATCGAACTCGCATCAATAATATTGCAGAATTGCGCAATTACCTAAAAGATAGAAAAGGTGTTTTTGCCCTTAACATTATTCGTGATAATTACTCACAATATTTAATGGTAAGGTAGTAGTGTAAGATCAAATAACTAACTGAGTTTTATGAAAATAATAGAGCTCAGTATCTGTTCAATAAACTCAATAACTGTCTCTTATACACATCTCCGAGCC
>OJGT01000161.1_pt1 | contig 12467 bp, 9 predicted proteins | sample 1595031 | NCBI WGS metagenome assembly OJGT01 (sample SAMN05416857, study PRJEB24817) | seawater metagenome | isolation source: Sea water | place: Canada:Atlantic | collected 2013-11 | reverse complement strand
TTCCTCTACGTCTCGTGGGCTCGGAGATGTGTATAAGAGACAGAGATAACGTGGAAACAAAAACATTGCCTAAGAAATTAACGACAAATGATACCTACGCTGAATCAGCACAAGCGTTCATTAAAGACAAAAGAAAGGACTTCAAAAATAACGAAGCCTTTTTTAAGTTTATTTATGAGCGAGAGTCCGTAGGTAATGAAGCGCAAACACTAGCTAACCAAGTTAACCGTGGTAAATATTCAGCTGACTTTGTGGGCTTGATGATTGAAAAATTTAAGTTAGATGATGTTAGCCTTGGAGAGTTTTATAAAGGCAAAAAGTAACGTCTATTCCGATCCCATTTCAACATGCAGCTCAGCTTGCAACAGGTCATCGAAATACAGAAGTATTTTTCTATAAGCGATATCTTGAGCTTCAGGATAATTTTCACAGTTAGTAATATCTAACCAATTTTTGATGATAACGCGTGAGGGGAATATCGGGTTCATAATAAGATCCTTTTATATGAGTGAATCTTAAATGTAGTTGATGATTTTAATAAATTCAATTTGGATCGCCACAGGATCTACAAGCTGACCTTTTAATACCTTTTAATACGAATAGCTAAAATGACTATCTAGCATTTATAGGTATTTGAAAGCATTAGAAAATAGCCGAATGGGTTCAAGTCCCCCCATCCGCACCACTAAATAAAGTTAAGAGTTTTAATAAAACCGAAATAACCTGTATTAACAAGGTGTTTCGGTTTTTTTATGCCTGAAATATACGAAGATGAACTTGCTGTATTTTAAGTATTTAGCAATAAATAGAATAACGCTAGATAACTGGTCAAGGTATCGCCTGAAATTGATAGCAAACATTAACCTCTATCGCACTATGTAGGTACTATTACACTATATAATACGTGCTAGCATCAAACACTTAAGATAGCGTCATAGAGGCGCTTACGAGAATAATAGAGGGAGTTTATAGAAGCTGTAAGTTTAATATAAAATAAATAGCTTCACTTTTGTTTATTAGCCTATTTTTGATTTAACTTAGCTCAGTGGAGCAAGTAATGAATCTAAAATATCATCGGTTAAACTTAATTTACTATCACTCACTTCTTCCGATAATAATGCTTTGGCTAATTCAGATTTGTTCTGCTGTATTTTCTGAATTTTTTCTTCTATTGAATTTTCAATAATATATTTATAAACAAAAACAGGCTTGTCTTGCCCAATACGGTATGCTCTGTCTGTTGCTTGATTCTCAACCGCAGGATTCCACCATGGATCAAAGTGAATAACGGTATCTGCTGCTGTTAAATTTAAACCTACGCCACCAGCACGCAGACTGATTAAGAATACTGGTACTTTACCTTGCTGAAATTTATCGACTACTGTTTGCCTATCAGTGGTTGAGCCGGTTAATTTCACATATTCAATACCTGCATCTACTAACTCACTTTCAATTAAAGCAAGCATGCTAGTAAATTGTGAGAAAATTAATATTTTCCGTCCCTCATCAATTTGCTCTGGCAGTGTTTCCATTAAGTATTCTAGCTTAGCTGATTGTTCTACTTTTTTAGCGCCATCTAATGATAATAATTTAGGATGATTACAAACTTGTCTTAGTTTTAATAAGGCATCTAATACTTCTATTTGACTACGTTTTAAACCTTTGTCTGCAATGATATCTTTTAAGCGACTGTCCATTGCTAAACGAACTGATTCATACAACTCAGCTTGTTTACCTTCAATACGTAAGGTTTGAATTATTTCTGTTTTAGGTGGTAATTCTGTAGCAATTTTATCTTTGGTTCTGCGTAAGATGAAAGGCTTAATACGCTGATTTAATAATTGCTTGCGCTCTAATTCACCATGCTTTTCAATTGGAGTTCTAAAGAGTTTAGTAAACTGTCTTTGCCCACCTAAGAAACCCGGTAGTAAAAAATTGAACTGCGCCCAGAATTCACCTAAATGGTTTTCCATAGGTGTACCCGTTAAACATAACTTATGTTGTGCTTTAAGCATGAGAAATGCTTGGTATAGTTTAGTTTTTGTATTTTTTATATAGTGGGCTTCATCAAGTACTAAATAATAAAATTTTTGTTCGCGATAGAGCTCTAAATCTTTAGTGATTAATGCATAACTGGTAATAATAATATCAACTTGGTTTTCATCATCATTAATACAGCTAAAATTTTGATGGCGTTTACTACCATGTAGTACTTGATAAGAAAGATCTGGGGTGAATTTTTCTATCTCATTTGCCCAGTTAAAAATAACACTTGTAGGTGCAACAATTAATACGGGTTTATTTAATCGCCCTTGTTGTTTTTCAATTAATAAATGCGCTAAGGTTTGAATGGTTTTACCTAAACCCATATCATCAGCTAAAATACCATTTAATTGATACTCACGTAAAAACTGCAACCAATTCAACCCTTGTTGTTGATAAGTTCTTAACGTGGCATTTAAGCCCGATGGAACAGCAACTGTACTGACTTGTTGAAAGCCTTTGAGCTTACTAGCTAAATCCCTTAATTTATCTGTTCCTGTCGCGATTAATCCTTGGTCATCTAGCATTGATAATGTTTGATGGCTTTGAAAACGAGATAGCTCCATCGTGCCATCTTTATTTAAGGCATTGGGCATAAACAGTTCGATAAACTGTTTTAATATAGGTTGCACACTTTGATAGCGCAAAGCAATAAAATCACCATTATCTAAATCAACGTAAATAGGTGAGTTTGGTGAAATGAGCTGTTCTTTTTCACGATCAAGTAATGCTGATTTTGGTAATTGTTCAATCGCACCAAGTAAAATCGGAAATGCGGGCATTTTTTTCCCATCAATGGTTAAGTTCAAACCTAAAGAGAAAAAATCATGATCGTCGGTTTCAATAATTTCAGCATCAAAAACACTGTCAGTAGAGAGGGCATTAAAATAGAAATTATCAGAAAAGCTAATATGCCAGCCTTTATCTCTGAGTGATGGCAATTCGTGATGTAAAAAATGGTGCCAAGCATAACGACCCTGCATTAGCATTGAATATTTTGGATCTTTATCTTTAGCTAAATAATTTTCATTAGTAAAAGTGAAACGTTTCGCTTTAGGCTGAGTAACAAACTTTAATGCTGTTAGTTTATTAATTACCGTCTGTTCAAAAGTTAAATCTCTATAAAGTTTAATATCATCAGAGTTTTCCTCATCATTATTATCAACGGTAACCGTAACACGCTCGTTATGCGGGTTAACTAAATTGCCTTGATAAGAGAAATTAACACTAACATGGCCTGATTGTGGGTTTGATTCTGAAGGCGTTGAAAAATGTACATAAACCTCAGGTTTTGTTAATGATTGAGAGTATTTAGTTTTTGGTTTAGGTAAACGCTGAACTGCATCACCTAATGACATTGATAATTTATTTAAAACCCAAGGTAATTTGTCTTCTTCAAATATTGGTGAATTAAGTAAATCAGCTTCAAAATCACACCGTGTATTGGTATTAATTCTTCCAAAGCAATTGTGTTGTTCGTCGTAATAACAAAGAGGCTGGGCTTTGATAATACGAATACTTGTTGAAGGCTTTGCTAAAACAAGCTGTAAAGTATGCAAGTTATTATCTAGTGCTATCCACTGCCATTCGGCTTCTAATGGCTCACCTAATGTTATTGCTTCGTCTAAGGTATAGTTTTGACGCCAAAAACAGCGATTAGTGTTAACAATGCGCTCAAATAAATCAAAATACTTTATGGTATCGCCAAATTGATTAGTACGCATAAGTTCGGTAAGAACTGCCACGTCATCGTTATTTGCATAGGCACTATTAATTAATGAACTAATAGAATACTCATTACCAAGAGAGCTACTCCAACTACCGCATTTTTTTAATCGAGATGATTTGATCTCTAAAGTAAAAAAATCATCTTCGTTGTGGGTATCAGGTTTTAAGAAATATAATAATGACTTTTGTTGGGTATTAGGTGGATATCTACTAGGTTGAGCTTGAAAATTACTCAGCCATTTATCAACCATCTTTTCTGATGTGGCGATACTGTTTTTGTCAAAGTGTTGATCAATATAGAACTGTGCTAAGGCTGATGCATGCTTACAGTTTCGACCAACATAACAATCGCAATAACTAGAAATATCACCTTGCTTTGCATCAAACACTATTCGAGTTAAATAGGTTGATTGTTGAGAACGCTCACTTAATACCACGCCGCGAATTGTTTCACCGTCAAGTGCGCAGGTTTTAATGCCATTAGCATTAAAAATTCTTGTGCCTTTTTTCCATTCGTTTTTGGTAAAATGCTGTTCAAGTAACTCAGGTGTAAAGATATTTATAGCCATAATTTTTAATTAGTAAGAATTCAAATAGGTTGGCAAGCTAATAAGTTAAGTCGTTATTTAATATTCAAAAATGAAAATATAGGTAGAACGATAAATACTAATTATAGCAATATAGTTGTTAAGCTTTATTGCTCATTGCTGGTCAGTCATTATTTCGTTTGAATAGTACCATTGAGGGTTAAAAGCTTCAATGCAGCTTTAGTGCAAGTCAGGCTATTGTGCCTAAATTAATGGATTTAATGATGCTATCGAGCTTTAGTGTAATTAGAAAGCTAGTTAATTAACAAAGTTCAACGTAACATTAACAAAATAGGGTTAATGAATAGCTTGATTGCTAGCTGTTAAGTTAGCATTTAAGTAACAACTGAAAACCATTAAAATGATAAAACTAAGTTAAATGAGAGAAAGTACGTGATTTCGAAAAAAGTAAGAGAGTTATTTGTATCGCTGATGGAAGCAACAAATGATTCACCAGTTTCTTATGATATTGAAACGGAACAGTATAATGGTTTCTTCAATAGTGTGGTTCTAAATAAATATATAGAGCTTGGGGCAATTGAACTTGTTGAAAGTGAAACGGACACCACTGTAATTATACTTAACGGCAGAGATGATTTTTTAAGCTCGTTTGCTGCGGGTATTCGAGAAGCAAAAAATGGTAGCGATCAGGCATATGCTGATTACAATGCCAATCCATTTGCTTTTTCAATTGGCTATGAGCACTATCATCAACTATCTAAGAAAAAAAGTAAGCTTGATGGGTACATATGCCATGGTTTTGAACGAGAAGACACAGGCCTTATTCATCAGCAATAAAATACCTTTATGTAATGATAGTGTTCATTGTAACATCCCCAAAAAATAGCCCAATAATTTCAATGTATTAAATTACATTATTGCCTAATTTATTTAAGTTAAAGAGAACGCATGTTTACTAATATTTCCTTTCCTGCTGTTGATGAAATCATTGATTTGATGGCACGTTCATCTCAAGATGAAAGATCTTATAAAGTTGATTTAACCGTAGGCGTCTATAAAGATACCAATGACAATGTGCTGTTAATGAAAGCAGTAAAGCAAGCTGATCAACAGCTGGCAAATGCAGGACGAAATAAAGGCTATGTGGGCTCAAAAGGGGATCTTGAATATGTGCAATTGCTACAAGAACTGGTGTTTGCAAATCAAACGGTAAACGGTCATGTTCGAGGTGTTCAAACCGCAGGTGGAAGCGGTGGCTTACGTGTTATTTTAGATTTAATTAAGCTCGCAAACCCTAACGCAAAAATTTGGGTAAGTAATCCAACATATGCCAATCATATTCCAACAATTGAAGCAGCGGGCTTGGCGTATGAAGAGTATCCTTTCATTGATAATAAAACGATGATGCTTGATGAAATTGGCATGTTCGATACATTAGAAAGGTTAGGTAAAAATGACGTTGTATTATTGCATGGTTCTTGCCACAACCCTTCTGGATTACGTTTAACAGCAAAGCACTGGGAACGTATAGCACAACTGGCGAAATCAAGTAACTTTTTGCCTTTAATCGATACGGCCTATCAAGGATTTGCAGACGGCTTAAATGAAGATGCTATGGGTTTACTAATAATGGCAAATACGGTTGAACGCCTAGCATTATGCGTAAGTTGTTCAAAAAATTTTGGAGTATACAGTGATAGAGTTGGCGCTGCTTATATTTTAAGTCCAACGGAAGATGAAGCAAATAAGGCTCAATCTCAATTGGCAATTATGAGTAAGGCAACTTATTGGGTGCCGCCATCTAACGGTGCTGAAATTGTAAAAACTATTTTGAAAACACCAGAATTGAGAAAAATATGGTCAGATGAATTGACACAAATAAATGCCAAGATTAAAGGTATTAGAACAAAACTTTGCGCTGCATTTCGCCAAGCTTCAGGTAATAATTATTTTGATTATATTTTATCTCAAGAAGGCATGTTTGCAATGTTACCGGCAACTGAAACGCAAATGGAAATGCTTAGGAGTAAGTATGCTGTATATGGACTGAATAACGGACGAATTAATCTTGCGTCAATTCCAGAACAGAATATTGATTATCTTGTAGAAAGTGTCTTAGCTGTTATACGAACGGATAAATAACAAATAAGCTAAATTGAATGAGACTGTATTTCTTAATATTTTGTCGATAAACCTTGCTGCCTCGGGAAATATAGTGATAATCGTGCAAGGTTTTATTTCTGAGTTTATAAAGTGCATTTATTAGAAACAACATGTTTAGGTAAGCCATTGCGTTTAGAAGGTTCAATGGCAGGGTGGCAGCAACTATTTTGGGATGGCCAATGTGTTTCTCAAATCGATGCTAATGTCGACAGTGAAAAATTTACACATCAGTTTTCCTTACAAAGCGAGCAGGGGGAATTACACATTGAACTTAAGGGTTCGTTGCAATGGCAGCCCTTTGATTTGCAATTTCAACTGTTGGTTAATAATGAGCTGCAACATGAAAACACTCTCAATGAAAAAGATATAGAACAGCGTCAAGTTATCCAAGGTGAAAAACAACCGATAAAGTTTAGTTTTGTTGGGCTAGCAGGCCTTGGTTTGAAATTACTAAAAAGTGCTAAGGTGATAAAGGTGTTGTTTGCTGCGGGAAGTTTAGCGGCTTATAGTTGGTTATTCTCTATTGAGTTTGCCATCGCACTGGTGCTTTGTTTAGTCTTTCATGAATATGGTCATATCAAAGCCATGAAATATTTTGGCTTAAAAACAAAAGGTATATATCTTATCCCTTTTGTAGGTGGCTTAGCCCTTAGCGACGATAAAATTAATACGCGTTGGCAAGATGTTGTTATTTCTATAATGGGGCCATTTTTTGGCTTGATATTATCTATTGTTGCTTTGATTGGTTATTGGCTTACCGATATAGAGCTACTCGCTGGTTTAGCTGTTTTCAATGCTTTACTTAATTTATTCAATTTATTACCCATATTGCCCTTAGATGGCGGCCACATACTTAAAAGTATTGCTTTTTCTATCAATTCTAAAGTAGGGCTAGTGGCCTGTGTTTTAGGCGCTGTTTTTGGGGTTTTTATTAGTTATTACTTTGGCTTAGCACTACTTGGATTTTTACTTGCAATTGGTAGTGTTGAAATATTATTTGAGTATAAGCGCCGACATCTAAGTGAACTTTTACCACTTAATCGATATGCGCAAGTTGTTTCAGCGTTATGGTATGTGATTTCTGTCAGTGGATTAAGTGCCATTATCTGGTTTGTTGGCCAAGCTGATAATGGCGCTTTGTCTTTACCGCTTAAAATCTTGAATAGTTAAAGAGAGATAATTCGTGAGGTAGTGTTAAGAGAAAAAGCAAAGCGATTACTTGTTTATAAACGCTTTGCTGTTATCACATACCTCTCATTTTTATCAGTGCCACTACCACTGCCTAAAGCTTCAAATGGATAACAGGTGATTAACACTAAAGGGGAGTCTTCTGCCAACATGGGCAGTTTACCTGTTGAAGCATCGACGATATCGATAGCCTCAACTTGATACAGCTGATTTTGACCATATTTATCAGCGAGTGAAATAATATCGTTCATCAATACCTCGTTTAAAAAAGAAAAGTGACTATCGCGATGTCCAGCAACAACAAAAGGTTGGGTGCCACTTGCTTGATTAAACGGAGCAATAGCCCCTGCTGAAAAAGCTAAGGTAGTAGGGTCTCCGCCATTAAGCACAACCACTTTTTTGTTCAACCTTTCAAAAGAAATTTTAGCGATGGGATAAGTATCAGCCCAAGGCCAAGGTTTAATTTTTTGTTGAGAAATGGTTGTTTGATGCCAGCTATAACTGATTAACTGCTCAGAAAGCCAGCCCTTGATTGGCAACCAGCTAGCATGAAGACAAAGTGAACTGCCAATAATTAGCAATGATATGTTAATGATTTTTTTCATGGCTATTCTCTGCTTTTTATATACCGAGTAGTTAGCTCAACCACATTAATCACTTTTACTAATAACAATAGTGCTATGCCGATGATAAATTGTAATTGCCAACCAATAGATGTTTGAGGCATAGCAACCAGTAAACTTTGATGGGTTTGCATAGCACTATTTTTTGCTTTTGCATTGTCTGCTCTTTTACGTGCAGACAAGTTGTTTTTTGCTAACAAAGGGGCTAGCTCATGCTGTTTTTCTATAGCAATGAAGCTAGTATAAGGTGACATTATTTGATGAGTGAGTGATGTTGCAATAACTTGATTTCTTACTTGTTCTTTGTTCGCACCTATCACAAGGCTGTCGAGTAAATCTTCAATTTTTCTGCGTGCCCAAAGTAATGAGATCCCTTTTGATTCTTGATGGTTGTTGATAATTAGCTGTTTGTAAAAAGAGTCAGATACGGTTTCACCTGTTAATTGAACGCTATTGATAGGAACTTGAGATTTAAGTGCAATTTGCAGTGGCTCACCAAAGTATAAATCAGGGATCCTTTTTGGGTAAAACTCCCCTTGCTGATGAGTTTGGTTATCTAGTATTACCTTAATATTAGTGAGTGCTGGTTGACTGATTTTATTCATAAAGTTAGTCATTTTTTGCTGAACTTCATTATGCTTCTGAATGAAAACATAACTACCGCGACCAAATTGAGCAGCCTTCTTCATAAAATATCCATTAGGGGCAGCACCTATACCTACGGTGTATAAACGAAAATCTCCTTGAGCACTGTTAATCAACTGCATTAGTTCAAACTCATTGGCAACAGCGCCATCGGTAACAAAGACTATTTGGCGAATTGCTTTTTTTGATTGCTTGGCAGCTCGTTTCATCATCAGGGCATTACTTAACGGTCTATACATTTCAGTACCACCATCAGCACTAAGGTTATCAATAAAATTCTGTGCTTTATTGAGTGTTTTTTCTGAGGCCATCTGCGTTATTGGGAACAGCAGTTCACTTTCATTATCGAAAGCAATAATATTGAAGCTGTCTTTATCATTAAGTTGTAATAGAGCAAGTTGCAAGCTTGCTTTTGCTTGCTCCATAGAGCCACCTTGCATCGAACCGGAAGTATCAATGATAAAGATGATATCTCTTGCTAGTATTTGTGCAGCTTCAGCCTTAGGTGGGAATATAGTTAATAAAGTATAATGCTCACCTGATACTTCTTGAGTAAAACTACTTATTTGAGGGTGTTCATTCGCAATTAATTGCCAAGTTAAAACAAAGCTTTTATCAGAGATAACATGGGCTTTATTGAGAGTAATAAAGTAGGCGTTTTGCTCGCTATTTAATGAGCGCGAATGAATTTTATGACTATTGCTGATAATTGACGTAATTGGAACACCAGAGTTTAAAGTAATATTTATGGATGATTGACTTTTAGCTATAGCTTGCAGACCAGTGCTTGGAAAGTCAGCGGTGGTTATGCTAACTGGTTTAGGTAATTGATTAAGTGATTGTTTATATGAACGGTTATATAAATTATCGTTAGAAGGCTTAATTGATTGTTTTGATGAAGATACTGCTGATTGCGGGTGATATTTTTCTGTCATTGCTAGGGGAAGTCTTAAATTAAATTTATCTGCTGAGAAAGTGATTGGTATGACAAGTTTTAAGGTAACAATAACGCTTGATTGTGCAGGAATATTAGCGATTTTATTGCTAAATAAATTTGGACGTTTTTGCTCTACTAAACTTGCTTTTTTTCCTTGTTTTTTTGCCTGTTGATAAAGCTTTTTGGCTATTTTTTTCTCCTTGATTTCACCCATTATTTCTCTATCACCAATTTTAACTTTCAATTGCTTTACGGCAGAATTTTCAGGTAAAGGAAACTGATACTTACCCTCTAACGCTATGGAGTAAGGATTAATAAATGTTTGCTTTATTTCTGCATAAGCCACTAAACCATTTATTTCAATGTTGGCTTGTATATCAACAGGGAAGGTTGCACTACTGACCACGGTTGGATGCTTAAATTGCAATTGGGGACCATGGATAAGTGGGTTTTCATTGTTAATATTTTCTAAATGCGCTTGCTTACTTTGTGCAAAGGGAATTAAAACAAACGAAAGCACAATAATGATTAATAACACGAGTGAAAATTTTAACCACTTATAACGACGCTTTTTACGCTGTAGTTGGCAATAATATGAGTTTTGATAATCAATAAGTTGGCGGTTTTTTTTAGCAATGAACATAGCTTGCTCTTGTCTTTAAGTAATAGAGACTATTTAAGCAAAGCAATAAGTGGTTGTTGTGTCAGTACTGAGGCAAAGTACTGACAAAATATGGCGAAAAAGTGGCAAGCACTTTTGAAATTTTAAAGTAGCTGCGTGAATAGCTACTTTATTACATTGTTAATATTGTCCAATTTCCTTATTTTTCCATGCAGTTATTAGATAAGATGAAATTGAGTCAGTGCTACTTAATCTATATTGATACGCTTTATTGTGCGTTTCAGCAGCACCTTTTGTTGTATTACTTGTATTTTCTTCACTATAGAATTCAGCTAATTGGGCTCGAGAAAACCACTGACAATCATCTAAATCATCTTGACTAATATCAATTGTGGTTGAAGTGGCAACAGCAGTAAAACCAAGCATAACAGAGGCTGGAAATGGCCAAGGCTGAGATGTTATATATTGAGGGTTTTCAACGACAACAGCGGTTTCTTCTAAAACTTCTCTAATAACGGCTTCTTCTAGAGATTCTCCTGGGTCAACAAAACCCGCTAATGTTGAATACATTCCTGTTCTCCATTTGGCTTGGCGCCCTAATAAACAGCGAGCGATACCATCGGGAAACATATGTTCTACTAACATAATGACCGCAGGGTCTGTGCGTGGAAATGACATATTACGACATTCTGTACATCGTCTTGCGTGCCCGGCTTCAACAAGCGTGGTTACATTACCGCACTTACCACAATGTTGGTGTGTGTTATGCCAGTAAACTAATGCTTTTGCTAATGCCTGAATAGCAGCATCTAACCCTGTTAAATTAGGTGTAACTTCGCGAAGATTTTGCCATTGACCAAAAGAAAGTAATTGCTCTTGAGTTGAAAAGCGCAGTTTTTGAAAGTCTACTGCAAACAATGATCTTGTGCTTGCGGGCTCTACCGCTTCAATTCTTTCATCAATACATCCTTTACCTAAATAAATACAACTATTGATAGATAAGCAATCAAGTTGTGATTTAGTTAAATAAACAGGGGTAAGTATATTTTCATGAGGAAAAAGACTCATGCCGTCATTAATAACACAAAAAAGTGTCTGATGATGGTTGAATTCTGACATTAACCATCGTTTGTTTTTACGTTGATTACTACAGCGATCAAGCGACATATTCGCGTAGGTTAAACTCATGCGTTTTCCTTTTTTATCTGATTAGCCCATTGTGATGACCATTCCCCCAATGGAGAAATAATTGCAAATAGCTCTTCTCCCGATATTGTTAATTGATAACCATTAGTTGTTGAATCAACGAGATGTAAGGTTTTCAATTCTTTTAAACGAGTGTTCAATAAGCTAGGAGATATTTGTTCACAACGCTGTTGTAATTCTCTAAAGGTGGCACTTCCTTGGTGCAGTTGCCAAATAATACCTAAAGACCATGTACGACCTAATAAATCCAGTAGTGCCATGATAGGTTTACCTGTTTTAGAGCCTCTTACTTGTTCGCCCGGCATTGGAATAGACATAAACCCTCCTTAACAATGAATAAAGAATGCTACAATATTAGTAGCGATATTGCTAGTTATTAGTATGGAAGCAGGACAGGTGGTAATTTTTAAAAAGGTTTATACAAAATAGACATAATTTTTGATTTGGTCTGACGATATTTGAAAGTCTGCTTAATTATTATCACTAAAAGGGGATGAATTCTTTTCATGTTGACACTGCCAACAAATATCAAATGATGCGTCATTTTTTTCTTGGCATTGCTGGCAATACCAATCGTAGTTTTCACTTTGTTTTAAGGTTTGCGCTAAAATCAACTCCGCCTTATCTTCATCGGCATCACTAATTATCCATAATTCTACCCATGTATCTATTGGCGCTAAAACACCAGAAGCGCCAGAAGCAAATTCATTTTTTAATATCGTATCTATATTGTCTGTCTCTTATACACATCTGACGCTGCCGAC
>OJGT01000160.1_pt1 | contig 12467 bp, 10 predicted proteins | sample 1595031 | NCBI WGS metagenome assembly OJGT01 (sample SAMN05416857, study PRJEB24817) | seawater metagenome | isolation source: Sea water | place: Canada:Atlantic | collected 2013-11 | reverse complement strand
CGAGATTCCTCTACGTCTCGTGGGCTCGGAGATGTGTATAAGAGACAGGTACTGAATATTGCGGCAGAATTTTAACCGTTTTCTTCTGTCAGGTAAACATAAATTTATCTTTAAATAGTTTTATTTTCATTGTATAGATTAAAATAAATACCCTAATTAAAATTTATCAATATATACTATCGCTCAAACGCATTTTAGTTAATTGAACATACCTTTTTATGGTCACACAGAACATTCTACAAGTCAGTGAGTTAACCAAAAAAGTCCGCTTTATTCTAGAAAGTGAGCTCAATACTGTTTGGTTGACAGGTGAAATATCAAATTTTGTTGGCGCAGGCTCTGGTCATTGGTATTTATCACTTAAAGATAGTAAATCTCAAGTTCGTTGCGCCATGTTTAAAGGCAATAACCGTCGAGTTAGGTTACAACCACGAAACGGCCAACAAGTTTTAGTTCGTGCAAAAGTATCCTTGTATGAACCACGAGGTGATTTTCAACTGATTATTGAGCAAATGGAAGATGCAGGTGAAGGATTACTTCGTCAACAATATGAGCAGTTAAAAAATAAGCTCAATGTGCTTGGCATATTTTCTCAAACACATAAAAAACCAATCCCTGAACACATACAACGAGTAGGTATAATTACATCACCTACGGGCGCTGCGGTGAAAGATATTTTATCGGTATTGAAGCGTCGTAACCCTAATATCAATGCCATTATTTATCCTGCATTAGTGCAAGGAGAATATGCAAGTAATGATATTTGTTTGGCTATTGCCCAAGCTAATATTAGGCAAGAGTGTGATGTACTTATTGTTGGTCGAGGTGGCGGTTCGTTAGAAGATCTTTGGTCATTTAATGAAGAGTCTGTTGTACAAGCTATTTATAATAGTCATTTACCCATTATTAGCGCAGTTGGCCATGAAGTAGATACAACCTTAAGTGATTATGTCGCCGATTTGCGCGCTGCCACACCATCTGCTGCTGCAGAATTAGTGGCGAGTGATAGTAGTAAAACTCTCGAAAAAATATCAATTTTAAAACAAAGACTAACTTATGCTGTCTCTCGTCATATTACTGTTTTACAGCAGCAACAAAGTCATATACAACATAGGTTAAGGCAAGTACATCCTGAGCAACAAGTGTTGGTACAACAACAAAAATGTGATGAGTTGAGCCTGCGTTTAAGCAATGCGATGCAAAAGTTTATGGTGCAGTCAGCACAACAGCCTGAGCAGCTACAACAAAGGTTAAGTCAATTATCTCCTACAAAGGTAATCAGTAAGCATCAAAGTGAAGTAAAACAACAAGAGCATAGGTTAATCCATGCAATGCAAAATAATTTACAGCGTAAGCGTGAGTCTTTTGTGAGTTTAATAGAGCAGATACAGTTGGTAAGTCCATTAGCGACCATTGCTCGAGGTTACAGTATTACACGTACTAATAAAAAAGTGGTTAACTCAATTACACAAGTGACAGTAGATAATGAGATTACGGTACAGGTTACAGATGGAGAAATTCAAGCTAAAGTAGTCCAAATAGAACCCACTTAACGTTTCGATTTTTTAACCAGCGCTACACTTGCAAAGAAATAGTATTTAATAGTAATTGGCTAATTTGTTTATCACTTTCGGTATTAAACTTAATACCGAAAGATAGCCCTTCCGTTTGCTGTTTTAAATTACAAACCGCACCACTAAGTTTAATATTACTGCCACCTTGCTTATCTTCAATAATAATTTCAATGACTTTCTTTTCGGATAGAACAAGCTTTTCACCATTTTCAATAACTAGCTGACAACCATTAATCGATAAGTTAGTAATTATTGTTTGCCAATAGTTTTGATCAATCTTAATTTTGGCTTCGATATTAGTATCTATACGTATTGATGAACGTAAGTGCTGTATGCCTACTTTACGAGGAAAATCTAAAACGATAATGCGTGAGGGCATTTGTATGGTTTGTTTAATGCTGCTAACAAAAGCTAGTACTGCGCCTTCATGACCTTCAATCAAGCCCCGTACAGTAACCCCCATTCCTTGCGTTATGTGCTGAGCAAAGTTACCAAGCTTATTTAAATCAGGAAACTGAATGAGGATATATTTATTCGGTAAATAACCGATAAAAGTTGTTCTAAATTTACCTCGCTGTCCAGCAGGAGTAATAATTTCAATAGTAACAATGGAACCCGCATGTAACAAAGATACATTACGGTTTAAACGAGCGGTACTTTCAATATCAACTGCTTTATTAGCCATAGATACTCGATTAAGTTATACGGGTTATTATTTGATTAATAATTCACATTATCCAAACCATAAGATAAATACAATAAATATATTTTTACTTATTATCTTTATTATAGCCTTGGGTTGCTCTCGCCATTTTCTTTTGCTCGGTAAAAGTTAACTTTTTCTTACCTGCAAATGGGTTTGAGGTTTCTCTAAACTCTATACGTATAGGAGTACCCATTATTTTTAATGATTTTCTATAATAATTCATTAAATAGCGTTTATACGAGCTAGGCAGCTTTTTAGCTAAGTTACCGTGAATAACGATAATTGGTGGGTTATAGCCACCAGCATGAGCATATTTAAGCTTAATTCGACGACCTTGATGCATTGGTGGTTGATGATCAAATACCGCCATATCAAGTATTTTTGTTACCATAGCGGTAGAAATACGCTTAGTTGCGCTGATAAATGCTTCTTCTACCGACTCATATAAATGACCTACACCTGTTCCATGCAATGCCGAGATAAAGTGGATTTTAGCAAAATCAATAAAGCCTAAACGCCTGTCTAATTCTGTTTTGATTCTATCTTTAACATGATCATCTAAACCGTCCCATTTATTCACTGCTAGCACTAATGAGCGACCCGACTCCAAGATAAAGCCTAATAGACTCAAATCTTGATCGGTAATGCCTTCTCGTGCATCAATGATTAATAAACAAACGTTAGCATCTTCTATAGCGCGCAATGTTTTAATTACAGAAAACTTTTCTACTACATCAGTAACATTCTTACGACGACGAATACCTGCAGTATCAATTAAGGTGTAGTTACGGCCATTATGTTCCATCGGAATATACACACTGTCACGTGTAGTACCGGGCATATCATAAACAACAACACGTTCTTCACCTAATATACGGTTTGTAAGCGTTGACTTACCAACGTTAGGCTTACCAATAATAGCAAGCTTAATTGTATCGTTTTCGTTCGGTGCTTCTTCTACTTGTTTTGCTAGTTCAGCTTCTGATAATTCAATGTCATAGTCGCCATCAAACTCATCATTTGGCGCATCAGTATTGTCATCATCAGCTTTAGGCTGACCTAGTGCTTCAATATGCGGTGTCAAAGCTAACGTTAATAATTGAGTTACCCCACGACCATGAGCTGCGGCAATTTGGTGTACTTCTTCACCTAAACTTAAAGCATAAAACTCTGCTACGGCAGAATCGGCATCAATACCATCAACTTTGTTAGCAACTAAAAATACTTTTTTATTCTGTTTACGTAAATAATCAGCGATACCGTAATCTGCAGACGTTAGTCCATCTCGAGCATCAACTAAAAACAAAACGGCATCTGCTTCTTCCACAGCCATCAAAGACTGCTCTGCCATTAATGTATCTATGCCTTCTTCATCCCCTTGAATACCACCAGTATCAATAACAATAAATGGATGTTCTTCAACCTCAGCTTTGCCGTATTGGCGATCTCGGGTTAAACCCGGGTAATCGGCAACTAAGGCGTTTCTAGAGCGGGTTAAGCGATTGAATAATGTTGATTTACCAACATTTGGGCGGCCAACTAGGGCAACAACAGGAAGCATGAAAACCTCAATGTGTAATAAATAGCATAATATCCCTTTTTCAGTTAAGTGGGACAGAGCTATTTATAATATAAAAACAAGCAACGGCTCCAATACAAAATGCATAGGAGCCGTATATAATTTTAGTCTAAAAACTAATTAAAAGTAACTAAAGCTACTTTTCAAGCATAACTATTCTGGTATTTTAATAGCCTGTAAATCACCATCTCGTGATTGGCTATATAAAACATTATCAACTACTGTTGGTGTTGCATGAATACCGCTGCTATCAACTTCATGTCGCGCAACAATTTCACCACTGTCTTGATCTAACCAGTGTAAATAACCTTCAAAGTCACCAACAACAACATAGTTATCAATAACCGCAGGGCCAGTAACACCACGGTTAGTAAGTGCTAAATTAGTCCAGCGTTCAGTACCATTGATTCTATCAATCGCATAAACATGACCACGTAAATTTGTTAAGAAAATAGTATTACGATATATTGAAATTTGACGATACGATGAGTATTGACGCTTCCAAAGTACCCTGCCACTTTTCAATTCTATTGCCGCTAAGTTTCCTCGTGAAGAAATAGCGTAAACTTTATCGCCAAAAACAATAGGGGCTGAATCAACATCAACCACTCGTTCCAGTTCAGTTGAGCCATCAGGTTCGCCAATTTCAGTTGACCAGCCTTCTTGCCCTTTATTTAATAAATAAACATTTATGCTGCCTTTACCTGTACCAATAAGAACACCACCTGATGCGATTACCGGCTGGCTAATACCACGTAATGTTAATGCTGGAACATCTTGTTCAACTTTCCATAACTCATCACCATTATCAGCGTTAAAAGCTTTCATGATGCCAGAAGCAGTGTTAACAACCACTACACCTGAATCAACGGCAGGTGAAGCAATGATTTCACCTTTAATATCAGCTTGCCAAATAAGCTCACCAGAATCTGCAGCTAGTGCGAAAACTTTACCGCTTTCGCTACCAATAAAGATTTTATTTAAACCGGCAACGGGGCCACCCGAGAGTAGCGCTGAAATTCGACTATCCCAAAAACCACGTTCGTTATCAACATCACTCAAATCAACATGCCAATGTTGCTTGCCTGATTCAGCATCAAAAGCAATCACATCACCTGCTCGGCTAGCACTATAAACAGTGCCATTAGCAACGATAGGAGCAAGACGAGAAAAGTAGTCTCCGCTGCCATCGCCCACACTTTTATCCCATATAACTTTGGGGTCAAATTGTTGATTAATTTCGCTAAGTTCAGCAACTATTTTGCTTTCATCTTCTTCATCAGTTGATGAGCAACTAAATAACGCACTAGATAATAAAATCGCTGCGAATATATTTTTATAATTTGTTAAAAAACGATGACTAGTTTTTTTATTAAATAATACCATTGAGCAACCTTATTTACTTAGCAGCAGGAACTGTAGATGTTAAATTTACAGCTGTAGCTAAATCATCTAATTTCATTTGCAAACTTGGGCTACCTGTAAGGCCATCAGATGCAACAGCAACTTGATAAGCATTACGTGCTAATTCTTTTTTACCTTGCAATAAGTAGATGTCTCCTTTGATTTCTTCAACAGAGGCAGTAAATGATTCAGGTAACGGTTTAGCTAATGTAGTAAATGCTTGTTCGTATTGCTCAAGCTGAATTTGCACTCGTGCTAAACGCAAGCTAGCAATGCCTTTTATACCATCAGTTGGCGAGCTAGCTATAGCTGCTTTCAATTGCGTTTCTGCAACAGTCCAGTTTTGCGATCCTGCTGCTTCTTTTGCTAAGGCTAATGCAGTAAGTGATGCATAACTCGTTGTTGGATTTTCTTTAATAAATTTAGCTGCATTTTCACTGAAAGCTTTTTGGTCTGTAACACTACTTTCAATCAGTGTTTGATAACTACTTGAAATTGCTAATTCATCAGCAAGCTTATTATCTTTATAGTAGTTAAAACCAATAAAACCTGCGAAACCTAAAACAATACCAGCAATAATCATATTGCCATTTTCTTGCCAGTAACCTTTAATCGCTTCTACTTGTTGTTCTTCTGTTTGATAAATATCCACTTCTTCACCTTCGATTAAACGTCTTAAATTAATGTCGTTAATAAACTTGGAATATTCTCAAATGCCAAGCTTTGTTGTTCTTGTTGACCACGTAAATATTTAACCATAACTTGTTGCTCAGCAATCTCGTTATCACCTAATATTAACGCAATTTGTGCACCTGATTTATCAGCGCGCTTTAATTGTTTTTTCATGTTGCCGCCACCACAGTGGCATTGCAAACGAATATCAGGTACTTGATCTCGCCATTGCTCAGCAAGTGCATTGGCAGAAATTTGTGCATCGTCACCTAAAATTACTACATATGCATCAACTTGTGGGCGTACATTACTCACTTTATCTAACTCAGTTAGCATCAAGACTAAACGCTCAATGCCCAAAGCAAAGCCAAAAGCTGGTGTTGCTTTTCCACCAAGCTGTTCAACTAATCCGTCGTATCGTCCACCTGCACACACTGTACCTTGCGCGCCTAAACTATCGGTAACCCACTCAAAAACAGTGCGGTTATAATAGTCTAAACCACGTACTAAACGATCATTAAGTACATACTTAATGCCTGCTGCATCTAACCTTGCACACAAACCAGAAAAATGCTCTTGCGTTTCTTCACCAAAATAATCTGATAATTTTGGTGCATCTTTCAGCGCTTCTTGCACTTGCGGGTTTTTACTATCTAACACTCTCAGTGGGTTAGTATGCATACGGCGTTTAGAATCATCATCTAACAATTCTTCACGTTCTGTTAAATAAACAACCAATGCATCACGATAATTAGCACGTTCTTCATTGCTACCTAACGAGTTCAACTCTAGTGTGACAAATTCATTGATGCCAAGTTCCCGCCATAAGCGAGAAGTTAGTAAAATAATTTCAGCATCTATGTCTGGTGTCGCGATTCCAAAGGCTTCCAAGCCAAATTGATGAAATTGACGATAACGACCTTTTTGTGGTCTTTCGTGGCGAAACATCGGTCCCATGTACCAAAGGCGTTGCTCTTGGTTATATAAAAGTCCGTGTTGATTACCTGCGCGTACACAGCTTGCTGTTCCTTCTGGACGTAATGTTAGACTGTCACCATTACGATCATCAAAAGTATACATTTCTTTTTCAACGATATCGGTTACTTCACCAATAGAGCGCTTGAATAGTGCTGTTGATTCAACGATTGGCATGCGTATTTCCGCAAAACCATAATTACTTGCCACACGGCGAAGTACTGACTCAACCATTTGCCATATATTGGTTTCACCTGGTAAACAGTCGTTCATACCGCGAATTGCTTGTAGCGCCTTATTTTTAGCCACTGATTTATTTCTCTCTGTTGTACTTTACTATGTGATAATTTACGCAGCGCGCATTATAGCGAATAACGTCCCATACTTAAACGGGAGAATAGTTATGCTACAAATAACATCTAAAATGATTAATCTACGGATTTAATATCAATTTGATTTTTTTCGTTTAAACGCTCGTCCATTGCATGTGCTTTCGCACGAATACGTTGTTCAAGCTGATCAACTAAGTTTGTATTATCAAAACGCTCTTTTTGACGTAAACCATCAAGATAATAGCCACTTTTTTTATTACCGCCCGTTAAACCTAAGTCAGATACCATGGCTTCACCAGGACCATTAACAATACAACCAATAATAGATACATCCATTGGTGTCATAATGTCTTCAATACGCTCTTCAAGTGCATTTACGGTGGCGACTACATCAAACTCTTGACGAGAACAGCTAGGACAGGCAATTAAGTTAATACCGCGACTTCTCAGCTTTAATGATTTTAAAATATCAAAGCCTACTTTAATTTCTTCTACTGGATCAGCTGCTAATGAAATACGTAAAGTATCACCAATGCCTTGTGCTAATAGTAATCCTAAACCAACAGATGATTTCACTGAGCCAGCACGTAAACCACCTGCTTCGGTGATACCTAAATGCAGTGGATTATCAATTTGTTTAGCTAATAGTTTGTATGACTCTACTGCCAAAAATACATCAGAAGCTTTAACGCTTACTTTAAATTGATCAAAGTTCAATCGATCAAGAATATCAACATGGCGCATAGCTGATTCAAATAATGCTTCAGGTGTTGGCTCTGTATATTTTTCTTGAATATCTTTTTCTAACGAGCCACCGTTTACACCGATGCGAATGGGAATGTTCTTATCGCGAGCACATTCAACTACGCTACGAATTCTATTTTCATTCCCAATATTACCGGGATTAATACGTAAGCAATCCACGCCATATTCAGCCACTTTTAGGGCGATGCGATAATCAAAATGAATATCAGCTACGAGAGGAACATTAACTTGCTGCTTTATTTCACGAAATGCTTCAGCGGCATCCATAGTAGGCACACTTACACGTACAATATCAGCGCCAACAGCTTCTAATGATTTTATTTGCGCTACAGTTGCTAGAACATCAGTAGTTAATGTATTGGTCATTGACTGCACTGTAATGGGTGCATCACCACCAACAGGCACATTACCCACCATGATTTGACGGGATTTACGACGAATTATAGGAGATTCTTTAAACATAATTTATTCTTTATATTACTTTAAATAGATAATTTAAGGCGCAACTAATGGCAAGGTAAATTTGGCAATATTACCAGCACTAAAAGATGACATATCAACTTGTTTACCGTTAAAAACGATTGTTGCTAATTCAGGTTTACCTAAGGTTACTTTCAAAGGCGTTTTACCTGTGACTGTCATCACATAATCTGACTTTTTGACGCCCCACGCTATACGTTCACCTGTAGCATCATAAATATTTACCCAACAATCACCTAAAAAAGTAAATACAACCGTGCTAAGTTCTGGTGCTAATTCAAGAACCTCTTCAGCTTCTGATTCAATGATACTTTCAATTACTGTGCTTGGGGTTTCTTCAACAGTAGCTTTCTCAAGCTCTTTTTTTTCTTTAATCACTGTTTCAGTGATAGAGTCCAACGAAGTTTCTATCGTTTTTTCTGACGCTGCTACTTCTGGAGCTTCAGCCTCAGACGGTACATTCACTATAGCATCATTACTATTACTACTTGATTGCTCTTGCTCTGTTACGACAGTTTGTTCAGCTTGTTTAAAGAAATTAACGGGTAATTTAGGCTCTTGTAGCCACCATACCACCATCAAACCAAATAATAGTGCCGCAATAAGGTAGCTAAACCACATTAACCGGCTATGTTCAGCTTGTTTCTCAGTTAAGTTTGAAAAACTTTGCATCTCAGATCGTTGCACTTCAGCAACGCTAAGCATGTCATACGCACTAAGTACTTCATCAGCATCAACACCAACCAACTTAGCATAGCTACGTAAATAGCCGCGGTTGAAAGTTGCAGGTAATAGAGGGTCAAATATATCTTGCTCTATCTCATTAATTAAATTTGTTCTAAAATTTAATCTGCTGCTTACGTCTTCTATACTTAATGATAATTTTTTTCGTGCCTCACTCAACATTAAGCCGGGGCCAACTACTTCTATATTTTCACAAAGCTCATCAATTTGCTCTGTATTATCAGTAGCTAAAACTTCTTTATTCATTTATTCAATCACCGCTTTAGGGTCTGTTAAGTATAATTTATCGTTAATACGAATTTTTTGTTTACTGGTAAGGTTATTCCAACGACGTAGCGCCTTTATTTTAATATTGTATTTAATAGAAATACTATACAAAGTATCACCAGTGGCTACTTTATGAATATCTGGTGTTTTCTTTATTTCAGGCGCTTGCTCTTTTTGTATTAAAGACGTTTGCTTTGTAACTTTACTTTCTTTTATAACTTTCTTAGCAACTATTTGCTTTTTAGTTACTTTGCTATCTTCAGCTTCCCGTTTTTTCTCAACTGAGGTTACAGTAGTACCCGTTGTTTCAGAGCGCTGTTTTTCTGGATCTATATTTTCTACCTTTGGTGTCATTAACACCACAACACGCTTTTTCTTACTACTTTTATCTTCTACAGGTTCTAAGGAAATCGTCGATTTTGATGCTGTAATAACTTCCTTAACGTCATCGGTAACCTTTTGCTCTACTACGTCGGTTTTAACGATATTAGGTTTGCTTTGCGCATTGCTTGATAATAGTTTTTTTGGTGATAATTTCACCACACGCTTTTTTGAGTTAGTTTCTGCTTTAGCTGTTTTCGTTAATTGATATCGTTTTGCTAAAGAATCTGCTTCAATCAATTCGAGTTCATTTAACAAGTATTGTTGTGACTCCCATGACTGTGGATACATTTTAACAAGCATGGCAGCATAATTTTTAGCCGTTCGGCGCTGACCGAGTTTCCAATAGACTTTAAAGGCTAAAGCTAACGACTCTGGAGTAAAGCGTCTAGTTACTTTTTCAAAACGTTGCTCATAAAATTTAGCTTTTTCAAATTCACCTAAAGCATATTGTAAACGAACCATTTGAAATAACGTGGATGAATTACCTGGGCTATGCATTATCGCTTTATGCAAATACATTTCTGCTTTTACAAAGTTATCTTTCTTCAAAAAGCACGAGGCTAAGTTTTCATAGCTTTTAGCAACTAATACATAGCTAGGTACCGCAATAGCTTTTAGTAATTGCTTTTCTGCTGCTTCGGTTTGCCCTTGACGACACAAATATACGCCATAATTATTTAAAGTATCAGCATCATCACTTTTTATCGATAACGCTTCTTCAAATGAGGATACCGCTAACTCATTTTCACCAACGGTTTCATAGTAGTGTGCAAATGCCGTATATACCTGCACCATTTTGGGAGAGAATTTTTTAGCTTTTTCTAAATTCTGTTTGGCTTGCGCCATATTGCCCATTCTCAAATAGCCTAAGCCAAGAGAAATTCGCGTAGCGGCCATATCGTCTCGATTGGCTTGATTCTTCACCACTGGCGTATCATTATTTGCAAATTCTTGCGTAACACAAGCTGATAAGGCAACTGATAATATCGCAACAATAAGTGATGAAGTTTGTTTTTTAGTCAAAGGTTATCCCTAATATGTCAACCATGATTTAATACTACTACGCTACACTTTCAAATGATAATGTGATTAGACTATCTTTACTGATATTTCATCAGCTTTCATCTGTTTTTTATCTACTTGTGATTCTTTTTGCGTTTGGCTACGTTTAGTTCGATCTAAAACATCACCCGCTAATTGGCCACATGCAGCATCAATATCTTCACCACGTGGACGACGTGTGATAACAGTCAAGCCATAGCTTTGTAATACTTTATCAAAGCGATCAATACGTGAATTGCTTGGACGTTTATAAGGAGAACCCGGATAAGGGTTAAACGGAATCAAGTTAATTTTACTTGGTAAGTCTTTTAACACATGGGCTAACGCATGTGCTTGATCTGTTGAATCATTAACACGATCTAACATTACGTATTCAATTGTCGCTTGTTTATTCGCTTTAGAACCGTCAATGTAACGACCGGCTGCGGTAATAAACTCTTCTAATGGATACTTTTTATTTATCGGTACCAATTCATCACGTAATTTATTATCTGGCGCATGAACAGAAATAGCTAATGCACAGTCAATTTTAGCTTTTAACATATCAAGCGCAGGCACAACACCCGAAGTGCTCACGGTAACTCGACGTTTTGATAAGCCGTAGCCCAAATCGTTTAGCATAGTATCAAGGGCTGGAATTAAGTTTTTCATGTTGAGTAATGGCTCGCCCATTCCCATCATTACAATATTGGTAATAGGTCTTTTACCTGTAATACGGGTAGCGCCAATATCATTAGCCACTCTCCATACTTGACCAATAATTTCTGACATAGACAAATTACGGTTAAAACCTTGTTGAGCCGTTGCACAAAAAGTACATTCAAGGGCACAACCTACCTGTGATGATACACACAAGGTTGCTCGATCATTTTCAGGGATCCAAACCGTTTCAACTTCTTGGCCACCTTCTAAAACTAAGGCGTATTTAATCGTGCCATCTTCAGACACTTGTTTTTCAGAGATTTCTGGCGCTTTAATCTCACAATTGCGTTGTAGTTTTTCCCTAAGTTTTCTATTGATATTAGTCATTTGCTCAAAATCACTATAACCAAAGTGATAGATCCATTTCATAATTTGATCGGCTCTAAAAGGTTTTTCGCCAATAGAGGCAAAATACTCTCGTAGTCCTTGGTGATCAAAATTTAATAGATTAATTTTGCTGCTTTGTTTAGCAACTTCTTTGGCATTTTCGATGACGATTGCGTCGCTCATACAACAAGTTCTCAACACTGATAGGGAAAGATAAAACAAGGTCGCGAATTGTACGCTTTTCAGGCGCATTTCGCAATTTTATGCTTAAGCATAAAAGACAAAAAAGGATTTTACTGATGACTCAGCAAAATCCTTTTCAATTAATTCTTAGTTTAATCAAAGCAAATCAAATAAATTCTAGATGACTTCACAAAACGTATGATTATACGTGGGTAAAGCCAACAACAAAGTTATTAACGTTGCAAAGAATAAAATGAATTAACGAGTACGTGGACAAATTTCTTCGTCTGCGAAGAAGTATGCAATTTCAC
>OJGT01000159.1_pt1 | contig 12472 bp, 12 predicted proteins | sample 1595031 | NCBI WGS metagenome assembly OJGT01 (sample SAMN05416857, study PRJEB24817) | seawater metagenome | isolation source: Sea water | place: Canada:Atlantic | collected 2013-11 | reverse complement strand
TCCTCTTCGTCGGCAGCGTCAGATGTGTATAAGAGACAGAAATAAACCAAATCCCTTATTTTGATAATCGCTTTAGAATAGACGCCGAGCTAGATGAAATAACCTTGTTGTTTTATCGCAAACGGGGAAGTTTGCCAATAATTTTAGTACGTCCTGACGGAAGTAAACTAAGAGTTAGTAGTTTTGATACAAAGAAAGTGCAATGGCATGATGACAGCACATTTGACTTGATTAAAATTAAAAAACCTATGCCTGGGCCATGGCAAGCCATTGGTAATATTTTACCTGAAAGCCAAATTATGGTGGTGTCTGACATTCGAATAGAAGTACCGCCTTTACCTGAGATTGTCTTATCAGGTGAAACTTTAAAAGTAGTTGGTAAACTCTTTAATGGTGATACGCCTATTAATACGCCTCATTTTCGTGATGTAGTGAGACTGGATGTTCACTTTTACAGTACTAACAATGCATTATATGAAAACTTTGGTGCAGACGCATTGAAATTAACCTCATTTAGAGATGATGGCTATGATCTGGATGAATATGCTGCAGATGGACTATTTACGGGTGAATTTCGCTTAGATTTTGCCGCAGGTGAATGGCAACCTGTTTTCTTGATTAAACTCCCTATGGCTAGTCGTGAACTTCGACAAAAGCCGATAGTACTGCATAAAACACCAATCGATATCGTTGTTGATACCTCTGATAGTAAAAGTAACCCACATAACATGACGTTATCAATCAACCCCACATATGTCGATGTTAATAGTTTGGTTTTTCAAGGCAAGATTACATTTCCGAATAAGCAAACTGAACCATTTTCTATTATGGATGATCAACAAGGAAATAGCCGAGAAAAAGAGATTGAAAATACTGAACCAGGTATTTATCGAATTAATATTAATGCGTTTGGTAAAACCCTATCAGGTCGAGAATTTCGGTTAGTGGTGCCTGAGTTTAGCTTTAACGTTAAACCAGATGAAAATGAATTACTGGTAACGACCGTTGATGAAAATGGAGTTGAACAAACCGTTGTTATTGATAAAGAACAAAAGCGATTGGCAGATATAGAAGCAGCGCTAGCACAAGAAAAAATTGAACAACAAATTGAAGAAGAAAAAAAGCAACAAGCTATTATTATGATAGCGGTTGGTAATACAGTAATCATACTGGTTGCTTTAGTGGCATTTTTTGTTATTCGTAAAATGAAAGCTAAGAAAAAAGAGAAAGAAGAGCAAAAATAGATGACAAGTTAAAGTCATATAATAAGCTTAACTTCGTATTGAGTAGGTGATTTTATTAAAAGCGGCTTGAGCAAATGTTGCCTCTTTTAAAAAACTAAAGAAACGGATGTTATTTTTGCGGTCAGTTATAATGTCTACATCATTTATTAATTAAACTAGGATATATAATGAAAAAAATAGTTACCCTTATATTAGCAATTTTTGTGCTTACCGCTTGTGCTCCAAAAATAGGAAGTGAAGAGTGGTGCTCTGATATGAAAGAGAAGGCTAAAGGCGATTGGACAGCAACTGAAGCGAAAGATTTTGCTAAGCACTGTATCTTTTAATAAAGATAGTCTCATGACTTTACTTTAGTTGTATGGAAAGTTTAATTCTAGCTGTCATAAGGCAGCTATTTTTACCGTTCTATTTATTTTGAAGTAGTTGAGTGTGTTGGACTATTTAAGGCCATAGAGCTACGGTTTGCGATGAAAATGAATAGTGTATATCTGAGGATAATTAACTTTTGAAAAGCTATTTATATTGATATCAAAATCAATTGAGCTTGAATGTTTTCGAATGATTTTTAAATGGTACGGGTCAAGAGACTTGAACTCTCACATCTTGCGATACCGGAACCTAAATCCGGCGCGTCTACCAATTCCGCCAAACCCGCATTACATTCAAAATTTTAAAGAGTTTTGAACTCTTTTTACTAAGATTAAAATCAAAGTAAAAATGGTGGCTACACCGGGACTCGAACCTGGGACCCCATCATTATGAGTGATGTGCTCTAACCAACTGAGCTATGTAGCCTTACCAACCTGCTCTGTAGCAAGTGCGGCGTATTATGCTAATCTACTTGCCATTCGTCAACCGTTTTTTTATAAATAAATGCACTTTTTGTTTGTTTGCCTATTGTCTGCTCAATTTGATGCTTTCCCACACTACTTTTTAAATTTTAATGATAAATTTATTAGATTATGTGGCGATGAGGTTATTCTACTCCCTTCATATATTCGCTCGTTATGGGTAGTGAATAATTAATAATTAATGAAATTAAACCTTTAATAGTTAAAATTATAAAAATAGAAGCAGACAAAGAGCATATTCGAATTGATTTTTTTATACGTGATGCAATTTAGTCGTTGTAGGGTAGTTAAGTTGCTAAAAAACATACTGCTATTATTAAAGTTTTTTATTTTAGATAAAGTAGTGCGCTTAAATAGTTTGAGTCTTTAAGTCAAATGAAGCATTAAAATGCGAGAGAAAATCAATACAAGGTGTTTTTTGAAGGGGCTAATAGAAGTTATGATTAAATACTGCTTAATCACACTAAAATGGATATATTCAAAATAAGATGCTTAATTGCTCGTGTAGAGTGATTACAAGCTATATAAGTGATTTGTGAGGGAGAAATAAAAAACGCATCTAAGAAGATGCGTTTATGTAGAACGTTTAAAAGTAAGGGAAGCTTATACGTTAAAGCGGAAGTGAATTACATCACCATCTTTTACTTTATAGTCTTTACCTTCTAAACGCCATTTACCGGCTTCTTTAGCACCTGATTCACCGTTGAATTCAATAAAGTCATCAAAAGCGATAACTTCAGCGCGAATAAAGCCTTTTTCAAAGTCAGTATGAATTACACCAGCAGCTTGCGGAGCAGTAGCATTTTGTTTAACTGTCCAAGCTCGTACTTCTTTAACACCAGCGGTAAAATAAGTTTGTAAGTTTAATAAGCCATATCCAGAGTTGATCACACGATTAAGGCCTGGTTCTTCTAAGCCCATTTCAGCCATAAACTCATCTCTGTCTTCTTCATCCATTTCAGACAGTTCACCTTCAATTTCAGCACATACTGCAACAACAACAGCACCTTCTTTTTCGGCGATGGCATGAACAATATCAAGGTAAGGGTTATTTTCAAAACCGTCATCGTTCACATTTGCAATATACATGGTTGGTTTAATGGTAAGAAAGTTCAGATAAGCAATTGCAGCTTTCTCTTCTTTAGTTAATTCTAAAGAACGTACCATGTTGCCGTCTTCAACATGTTTTAATATTCTTTCAAGAATAGGCATTTCAAACTTAGCATCTTTATCGCCACCTTTAGCACGCTTAGTTTGACGTTGAATAGCTCGTTCAGCGGTATCCATATCAGATAATGCTAATTCTGTATTAATTACATCAATATCATCTGCGGGATCAATTTTATTCGCAACATGAATAATATTGTCATTTTCAAAACAACGAACTACATGACCAATGGCATCTGTTTCTCGAATATTGGCTAGAAACTTATTACCAAGGCCTTCACCTTTTGAAGCACCAGCAACTAAGCCAGCAATATCAACAAATTCCATTGTTGTAGCTAAAACACGCTCAGGCTTAACAATCGCTGTTAATTGGTCTAAGCGAGGATCAGGTACAGGAACTACACCCGTATTTGGTTCAATAGTACAGAAAGGGAAGTTGGCTGCTTCAATACCTGCTTTAGTAAGTGCGTTGAATAAGGTTGACTTACCTACGTTGGGTAAACCAACGATGCCACATTTAAATCCCATAATATTTACCTGTATTTGTTAATTTTAAAATTGCGAATGCGTGCTATTGGATGGTATCCAACAGATTATTTATTTTTGCAGCGTTACAGTACTACATACCTTTGAAAGCATGTAAGCGTTGTTGTGCAGCTTTTAACCCATCAACTTGCCAAATATCAAAACAGCGAGCGGCTTCATCAATGGCTTGTTCAATTAATGATTGTTCATTTTGTGGAGCTTTACCTAGCACATGACCAGTCACTTTATCTCGATGTCCGGGATGTCCTATGCCGATACGTAATCGGTAAAAGTCTCTATTATTCGCCATGCGAGCAATGATATCTTTTAAACCATTATGCCCACCGTGACCGCCACCTAGTTTTATTTTTATTGAACCTGGAAGCATATCTAACTCATCATGAGCAATTAAAATATTGTCAACATTGATACGGAAAAAGTTAGCTAAAGGCGCTACTGCTTGACCACTACGATTCATAAAGGTTGTTGGAATTAATAGATGAACAAGTTCATTGCCTATTAGTCCTTTACCATAAAGACCAGAGTATTTTTTTTCGGGGCGAAGGGATATATTATTGCGTCGTGCTAGTTCTTCAACAAACCAAACACCGGCATTGTGACGAGTTTTAGTATATTCGGGGCCAGGATTACCTAGCCCCGCAATTAGTTTAATTTTCATCTTAAATAAGTGTAATTAAACTATTCTTCAGCTGCTGCTTCTTCAGTGGCTTCTTCACTGTCGTCATCATTGCTGCCTTTAGGAGCATTAGCGGTAACAACGGCTTGGTCATGGCTTTCGCCTTTAGCTAGTTCATCAGAAGTAACGCCTGTAGGCAATACAACATCTGATAAATGTACTGTTTGACCAACTTCTAAATCAGCTAAGTCTACTTCGATAAACTCAGGTAAATCTTTTGGTAAACAAGTAACAGCAATTTCTGTTACGTGATGAGCAATAGTTGCACCAGCTTTTGTAATGTTTTCTTCGTTGATGAAGTGAACAGGAACATTAGCGTGTAAAGCATGTTTTGCATCAATACGCATGAAATCCATGTGCATTACTACTTGTTTGTACGGGTGACGTTGCATGTCTTTGATTAAACATTCAACTGGCTTACCAGCGATGTTTAATGTTAAAACGTGTGAGTAGAAAGCTTCTTCTTGTTGAGCACGGAAAACATTTTTGTGTTCTAAAGTTAAAGATACTGGCTCTTGGCCTTCACCGTAAAGGATAGCAGGAACTTTATTCGCGTGACGTAGGCGGCGGCTCGCACCTTTCCCTAAATCTGTACGTACTTCTGCTTCCAAAGTAAATAAATCAGTCATGATATATACTCTTATATAAATAAATTAAATTAAATCTTGTTTTTTGCGACCAAAAACAAGGATATACCTTGGTTTATATTATCAGCCCGCTAATTAAAGAGGCTCATTAGATAAAAAAGGCGCGGCATAGTAACATTAGCGCTAGTTTAAAGCTATTAATTATTTACTGACTTTGATAAAAAACAAGCAATAAAAAAGCCGGTATTAACGAGTTAATACCGGCTTTAAACTATTTACTAGTGAGGTAATCACTAGTAAAAGAATTAATGATCAAACATTGCTGAAATTGATTCTTCGTTACATACGCGACGAATTGCTTCACTAAGCATGCCACTTAGTGTTAATTGGCGTACCATATTAAGCTTTTTGATTGCAGGCGATAGTGGGATAGAATCCGTTACTACTACTTCATCAATTACTGAATTTTTAAGGTTTTCAGCAGCATTACCCGATAGTACTGGGTGAGTAGCATAAGCAATAACACGTTTTGCGCCATGCTTTTTCAGTGCTTCAGCAGCTTTAGCTAATGTACCGCCAGTATCAATCATGTCATCAACGATAATACAATCACGGCCTTCTACATCACCAATAATATGCATAACTTGCGCAACATTGGCTTGAGGGCGACGTTTATCAATAATGGCTAAATCAGCATCATTTAATAACTTAGCTACAGCACGAGCACGTACAACACCACCAATATCAGGTGATACTACAACAGGATTATCTAACTCACGGTTTTGCATATCTTCTAATAAGATAGGCGTACCGAAAGCATTATCAACTGGAACGTCGAAGAATCCTTGAATTTGTTCAGCGTGTAAATCAACCGTTAATACACGGTCAACACCAACACTAGATAAGAAATCAGCAACTACCTTTGCTGTAATTGGTACACGAGCACTACGTACACGTCTGTCTTGGCGAGCATAACCAAAGTAAGGAATAACGGCAGTAATTCTACCTGCTGATGCACGACGGAATGCGTCGATCATCACAATTAGTTCCATTAGGTTATCATTAGTTGGCGCACAAGTTGATTGAACTATAAAAACATCGCTACCGCGAACATTCTCATGAATTTCAAAACTTATTTCACCATCACTAAAACTGCCAATTTTGGCTTCGCCTAAAGTAATATATAAGCGATTTGCAATTTGTTTGGCCAGTTCAGGGGTGGCATTACCCGCAAAAATCTTCATGTCAGGCACAGTCAGTTCCTCAGAAACTTTTGACATTAAAATATACTCTTCATTTATTGTTGTGTTAATAAATACCGAGCTGTATATAGCTAAAGCTAACGCTATTGAAAATGGCTAATTTCAGCAAATGTAGTTTAATTTTCTTGTTTATTTAAGTCTTCAATAACAGGTAACAGCGACGACTTATTTAATCCTTTAGCGATAAATGAACTTACCCCTTGGGGAAGTATTGCTTGAAGATCATATGCCGCTTGTTTACAGGAAAAACATGAAAATATACATGCCCCGGTTCCAGTCATTCTAGACGGCGCATATTCTACCAACCAAGCAAGCAAGTTGGCAACCTTATCGTAATTTTTTATTACCATTGTTTGGCAATCATTGTGATATTTACCGTTATTTTGAGTGTAATCTGTAATTATGTCACCAAATTGAGTGGGGGTATTAAAGTCAGAATGAGTTAATTTGGCTGTGTTTCTAGGAAGATCTGGTGAAGTGAATACACTTGCTGTTGAAATACTACTCTCAGGTTTACTCACTAAATACCAACACTCCTCTGGTTGAGCAGGAGATAACTTTTCTCCAACGCCTTGTGCAAAGGCTGCAAAACCATGAATGAATATTGGAACATCAGCACCTAAGCTTAAACCTAATTCTGATAATTGCTTTGCAGAGAAGTTGCATTGCCAAAGCGCATTGAGGGCTACAAGCACTGTTGCTGCGTTTGAAGAACCGCCACCTAAACCGCCACCCATAGGTAATATTTTATTGATTGATATATTAGCACCTAACAGTGGATTATCATGATGCTTGGTTTGTTGTATTTTTTCTTGTAATAGCTTAGCAGCCTTTACAATGAGATTGTCTTCATTGCTAACACCTTCAATAGGAGTCAGCAATGTAATGTCTGAATTTTTAGTTAATGTTATTTCAATAGTGTCACTATGATCAATAAACTGAAAAAGAGTCTCTAATTCGTGATAGCCATCTTCACGTTGTCCAACCACGTGAAGAAACAAGTTGAGCTTAGCTGGAGCAGGAAATGTAAATGATTTATTTAAGTATTTATTCATTATTATCTTTTATAGAGTAAATTAATTTGTTAAAGACCATTCTTTTACGGCTACTTTAATGAGTAAACCATCTTTTATTATAGAAAATTGCGTTGCCATATTTATGTCATCAAAAACTTTATAATTTTTATAATTTATTTGCCATTGAGTGTTATCAAATACACTACTTAAACTTATAGGTAATTGAGTGTCAGGAGATATCTTAACTTGATCTGATGGTTGATAAGGAAGTCCTTTTAACCAGAAGCTCAAAGCTTTTGTTGGTAAAGTGAGTCCAGTAAGAGAGTTTATTAAATGTTCTAGGTTATTGGCGCGATACTCTTTGCCGTTAACCTTAATTAAATGCTCACCATTTTTTGATGATAAGTGCAGTACATTAATACCCAAGTAACTAGTTAGATTAAGCGTTTGAGTTTGTTTATCTTTATTTTCCTGCCACGAAATAGTTACGCTCTCTCGCTTGCCTTTTTTATCTTTAATTTGTTCTATAAAGGCTATTTTACCACGAAGGTGCCATTGGTTAATTTGAGATAATTGAGCAGCCCTTTGTTCTGCGTTTTGTTGAATGATTAATATCGGAGAGTCATTATTCGATTTTGTTGAACAACCAGAGAGAAAAATACTTGAGAGTATAAAAAGTAGAAAAAAATAAAATAAGTGCTTAGGCATTTAAAGAGTACTTAAGGTGTAAAAGTTCAGATATTTGAACATAGCAAAGATATCAATTCAATACACTAGTTATGGTTCAGGGCTTTAAATTAACTTAAGTATTTTGTAAAATATGTAATTAAGCTTGAAAAACCTTACTCTTTTTAGTGATTTTTATCACAGATCATGGTTTACGCTGTAATCCTGAGTAATAATAGGATTGTTAGCGTATACTATAAATGTTGGTTTGAATTGAAGCTAATTTTTAATTGTTTTTATAAATAGGTTTATTACATTGTCCATTGTTGCTGTAGGAATTAACCATAAAACTGCCCCTGTTGCGGTCAGAGAGAAAATATCCTTTAATTCGGATAAGTTGTCGAGTGCCTTACAAGAAATGTTATCAGCAGTTCAATGTCGTGAAGTTGCTATTTTATCTACCTGTAATCGTACAGAGCTTTATCTTATTCAAGATGGTGATATAAAAGTAACACAAGAACGTTTAGTACAATGGTTAGAAAGTTACCATAATGTTCCTGCTTCTATTTTGATGCCAAGCTTGTATTGGCACCAAGATCAACAAGCTGTAAATCATATGATGCGTGTTGCTTGTGGTTTAGACTCTTTAGTTTTAGGCGAGCCGCAAATTTTAGGGCAAATGAAACAAGCCTATAGCCAAGCGAAAGCCGCAGGTTCTATGGCATTAATCATGGACCGTTTATTTCAAAGGACTTTTGGTGTTGCCAAACAAGTGCGTACTGACACAGAAATTGGTGCCAGTGCTGTATCTGTTGCTTTTGCCAGTGTTAACTTAGCTAAACATATTTTTGCTAGCCTTGATAAAGTGAAAGTATTATTGGTTGGCGCAGGTGAAACTATTGAACTTGTTGCTAAGCATTTATATGAAAATAAAGTCGGTAAAATTACGGTGGCTAACCGTACAATTGATCGCGCTGAAAAAATGGCAAAACAGATTGGCGCTGATGTTATTACTTTGGCGCAAATCCCTGAACACATAAGCCAAGCAGATATTGTTATCAGTTCAACAGGTTCAACATTACCTATTATTGGTAAAGGTATGGTTGAAAAAGCGCTAAGCAAACGTCGTCACCAGCCAATTTTTATGGTTGATTTAGCTGTTCCTCGTGATATTGAAGAACAAGTTGGTGATTTAGAAGATGTGTTTTTATACACCGTTGATGACTTACAAAGTATTATCGCGCAAAATTTGGATAATCGTCGGAAAGCTGCAGTTGAAGCGGAAAGTATTGTTAATGATCAATCAGACAACTTTATGTCGTGGTTGCGAGGTTTAAATACTCAAGATACCGTGGTTAACTATCGAAAACAGTGTTTACGAGAACGCGATTTATTACTTGAAAAAGCTTTACTACAATTAAAAAGTGGTAAAAACTCAGAGGCCATTATTGGTGAATTGGCAACTAAGTTAACAAATAAGTTTATGCATGCGCCAACCAGTGCGTTGCAATCAGCTGCTCAAGGCGGCGAGTTAGATAAATTAATTTATCTTCGTGATATTTTTAATATTGATGACAAAAAATAATGACTATTCATGTGATGCTCTAAACTGGTAACTTATCCAAAATTAGTAGCATCCATACGAATATTAGCAAACACACAATCCCCATTTACATCCACCTTAATTCATTTAAGATATTTTTCCCTCATTACGTCATCTCTTAATTTACTGTGTTAGAATAGAGTCAATTTAGTTTTCTCTCATTTAATGCAAAGAATATTTCAATGAAATCGTCCGTTTACCAAAAACTTGAAGTGCTTGTTGAGCGCTTTGAAGAAGTTCAAGCCTTATTATCAGATCCTGAAACTATAAGTAACCAAGATAAATTCCGTGCTTTATCTCAAGAATTTAAACGCTTAGATGAAGTAACCTCAGTATTCAATAAGTATAAAAGTGCGGAAGATGATTTTGCTACCGCAGAATTGATGCTTAAAGATGATGATCCTGATATGCGTGAAATGGCACAGGAAGAATACAAAGATGCTAAAAAAGCTGTTGCTGATTTAGCCGATGAATTACAAATTTTATTATTACCTCGCGATCCTAACGATGATAATAACTGCTTTGTAGAAATACGTGCAGGCGCTGGTGGCGATGAAGCTGCTATTTTTGCAGGTGATTTATTTAGAATGTATAGCCGTTATGCGGAAAAACAAGGTTGGAAGATTGAAGTGATGAATTCCAACGAGAGTGAGCAGGGTGGTTACAAGGAAATGATCCTCAAGATTAATGGCGAGGGTGTTTTCGGCTTTATGAAGTTTGAATCAGGTGGTCATCGTGTTCAGCGTGTACCGCAAACTGAATCACAAGGCCGAGTTCATACATCAGCTTGTACCGTTGTTGTCATGCCTGAAATTCCCGAAGCTGATGCCATTGAAATTAATAAGGCTGATTTAAAAGTTGATACTTTCCGTGCATCAGGCGCTGGTGGTCAGCATGTTAACAAAACAGATTCAGCTATTCGTATTACGCATATTCCAAGTGGTGTGGTGGTTGAATGTCAGGATCAGCGTTCTCAACATAAAAACCGTGCACAAGCGATGTCAGTTCTACAAGCTAGATTACAACAGGCAGAAGATGAAAAACGTCGTGGTGAAGAAGAATCATCACGCCGTAACTTAGTTGCTAGTGGTGATCGTTCTGAGCGAATTCGTACTTATAACTTCCCACAAGGGCGCATGAGTGATCACCGTATCAACCTGACTTTATATCGCTTAAATGAAATAATGGAAGGTAGTTTACAGCTGATCATGGAACCTATTATGCAAGAAAATCAAGCTGATTTGTTAGCTGAGCTAGCTGAACAGAATTAATTAGGTTGCAAAAGATTGAATAATAACTTTACGTGCTTGCGTTTGGTTGGTGATAACTCTATCGCCAACCTTACTTTTCAGGGACATCAATTACTTGCTAAAACTTCTGATAGCGCCAAGCTTGATGTTGAAATTCTGTTAAGTTTCGTGCTGAAAAAAGAGCGTAGTTATTTACTTACCTGGCCAGAAAACAAACTGAGTGATGAACAATTACTGGAGTTTATATCGTTATTATCACGTAGGGCTGAAGGTGAGCCAATTGCTTATCTAGTTGGTGTTAAAGAGTTTTGGTCATTGCCTTTCGCTGTTTCTAAATCAACATTAATTCCTCGCCCAGATACTGAAACCTTAATAGAGCTTATTCTTGATCTTCATGCTGATGATAAAGTTTTAACTTGTTTAGATTTAGGTACAGGTACTGGTGCAATAGCGTTAGCGTTAGCTAGTGAAAAACCATTATGGCAGATTGATGCATTAGACTTTAACACTGAGGCGGTAAGCCTTGCTCAACATAATGCCAATAATCTTAGCTTAACACAGGTAAGTATTTATCAAAGTGATTGGTTTGATAGCGTTGATGAAAATAAAAAATTTGATCTCATTGTTTCTAACCCCCCTTATATTGATGACAACGATGTGAATTTAACACAAGGTGATGTTCGTTTTGAGCCTAAATCAGCCCTTGTTGCTTCTGAACAAGGTTTAGCCGATATAAAGCACATTGCCAATAAAGCACGATTTTTTCTAAATGCTAATGGTCAATTGTTTTTTGAACATGGTTTTGAACAAGGACTAGAAGTGCGTAATATACTAACAAGTTTAGGTTATAAACATGCACAAACTGTGCGTGACTTAAATGGACATGAACGTGTTACATGGGCTATTTACTGAGAACTTTAATCCCACAATAATTTATAAAACAGGAATTCTTTAATGTTTAAACACCTTCACATGACACTAGCGGTAATAAGTATCACTTTGTTTACGTTACGCTTTGTATGGACTTTAGCTAATTCATCGAAACTACAAGCAAAATGGATAAAAATAACTCCACATATTATCGATACATTACTGTTAACCTTGGGTGTAGTAATGGCGGTTCAATACTCAATAAATCCAATAGAACAATTGTGGTTGGGTGAAAAATTACTTGCTGTAGTAGCTTATATTTTTACAGGATATTTCACTTTAAAACTTGCTCGTAATAAGCCAATGCAGCTTATTGGTTATTTAGGTGCAATGGGCTGGGTTATGCTAATTGTACGTTTAGCTATGACACGCGAACCGCTTTTCTTTGTCTAATTATTTAAGAAATATTATATAAACTGTTATGAATACATTGTTATTAGCTGAATTAAAATCAGAAGAAAAAGATTTATTAGAAACCTTGGTAATGCTTGAGGAGTATATTTTTCAAGATGCGGTTCAACAACCGCTAAAAGAGGTTAATAAATCAGACCAATCACTAGATTCTTTAGAAAGTATCATTGAACAATGCAAAGCCGTTATAGCAGAAGTTGAGTCTCCTCTAGAGCTGTCTCTTATACACATCTCCGAGCCCACGAGACGTAGAGGAATCTCGT
>OJGT01000158.1_pt1 | contig 12496 bp, 13 predicted proteins | sample 1595031 | NCBI WGS metagenome assembly OJGT01 (sample SAMN05416857, study PRJEB24817) | seawater metagenome | isolation source: Sea water | place: Canada:Atlantic | collected 2013-11 | reverse complement strand
GAGATCTACACTATCCTCTTCGTCGGCAGCGTCAGATGTGTATAAGAGACAGATTGAAGGCTCATTCGAAGCGAAAGGCAAGAAATTTGCTATTGTTGTATCACGTTTTAATCACTTTATTGTTGATAGTTTATTAGACGGCGCTGTTGATGCTTTGAAACGTCATGGTAGTGTTGCTGATGATGATATTACGATCGTTCGTGTTCCTGGTGCTTATGAGTTACCTTTAGTAGCAAAAAAGGTTGCAGCTAAGGGTGATTATGATGCAATTATCGCTATAGGTGCTGTAATTAGAGGCGGAACACCTCATTTTGATTTTGTTGCAGGTGAATGTAATAAAGGTTTAGCACAAGTTTGTTTAGAATCAGAAATTCCAGTTTCTTTTGGTGTAATTACTACTGATTCAATAGAACAAGCAATTGAACGTGCTGGAACTAAAGCCGGTAACAAAGGTGCTGAAGCAGCGCTTGGTGCTTTAGAAATGGTTAACGTTTTAGCTCAACTGTAGGATATATATTGTGAAACCTTCACCTAGAAGAAAAGCACGTGAACTCGCATTTCAAGCGGTATTTTCATGGGAAATGAGCCAAAATTCAGTTAACAATATCGAAGTTAACTTTATAGCGGATAATAGCAAACGTCGATTCGATATAGAATATTTTCAGCAATTACTTCGTGGTGTTACAAGCAATGTAAATGAAATAGATCTTGCGATTTCTCCTCATGTCGATCGTCCTTTGGATGATATTGATCATGTTGAAAAAGCTATTTTACGTGTTGCTGTTTTTGAACTGAGCGATTGTAAGGATGTTCCTTACCGTGTAGTTATTAATGAAGCGATTGAGTTAGCTAAGTCGTTTGCTGCAGATGATAGCCATAAGTTTGTTAATGGTGTATTGGATAAAGCAGTAAAATTAATCCGCCCAGAAGAATAAGATTAGCATAATAGTAGTATATGAAAGAATTTGAGCTGATAAAGCACTTCTTTACTAAGCAAGGTGTCGAACGAAAAGATGTCTTACTTAGTATCGGTGATGACTGTGCCGTTGTTGCGAGTACTGAAAATCAAGATATTGTGGTGACTACTGATACATTAGTTGCCGGTGTTCACTTCCCACATGAGACAACTCCTAGAGCTATAGGGCATAAAGCTGTCGCTGTTAATTTATCCGATATTGCAGCGATGGGAGCTAAGCCTAGTTGGCTATCGCTTGCCATAACTTTACCTGAAGTAGATGAGAAATGGCTATCTGAGTTTAGCGTAGGTGTGTTTGATTTATGTGAATACTATAATGTTCAACTTATTGGTGGTGACACCACACAAGGACCATTAAGCATTACTATAACAGCACAGGGCTTAACTCCTGAGGGCAAGTATCTATCTCGCTCAGGAGCCAAAACCGGAGATTGGCTTTATGTCACGGGCAACTTAGGTGATGCAGCATTAGCTTTGCGACATTATAAGAAGCAGATAAATGTTAAAACTGAGTATGTTGATCAAATCCAAGCAAAGTTAGACTATCCTAAGCCTCGAGTATTAGCTGGTCAAACTTTACGTGAGTATGCTACTGCTGCTATTGATCTTTCTGATGGGTTACTCGCTGATCTTGGCCATATCTGTAATGCCTCTAATGTAGGTGCCAATATAGTACTTGATGCTGTACCATTATCAGAAATTATGAAGGCGACTTTATCATCTCAAGATGCAGTTAATCTTGCTTTGAGTGGAGGGGACGATTATGAATTGTTATTTACAGTCTCTGAAGATAATAAAGTGGGAATGGAAACGGCTATGTCTAGTGCAGGGACTCCTGTTACTTGTATTGGACAAATCAACACATCGAAAGTTATTTCAACGACTTTGAATAATAAAGCGGTCCCAATTAATAGTGTTAGTTTTGAGCATTTTTCTTCAAATTAATAGTTAAATACTGTAAATCATAACTTATGAAACAAACTGAAAATAAAGTTGCTTTTGATTTAACACAGCCTGTGCAATTTTTAGCCTTAGGTTTTGGTAGTGGATTAGCGCCAAAAGCACCTGGAACATTCGGAACCCTGGCTGCGATACCTGTTTTTTTATTATTAACTATGTTGATGCCCACCCCGTTACCTTATGCTTTAGCTGTTATAGTAATGGGAGTAGCTGGTATTTATATATGTGGTAAAGCTGCTGATGATTTAGGTGTTCATGACCATCCTGCTATTGTGTGGGATGAGTTTGTAGGCTTTTTTATTACTATGTTTATGGTGCCTGTTAGCTGGCAGTCTATTGCCGTAGGTTTTGTACTTTTTAGAGTCTTTGATATTTTCAAACCATGGCCTATATCTTTTATAGATAAAAAAATGACGGGAGGCTTAGGTATTATGTTTGATGATGTACTTGCTGGAGTTTTTGCCCTAGTCATCATGCACTTTATTTTTTAGTCTCATCTATATTTTTTACTTTAATTGATTTCTATCAATAGCCTTTTCCTTTGTTTTAAGCTACTTTTACCTTCGAGGTAAAAAAACATTCCAAAAAGCTTGTTTTTTATTTTTCTACCCTCAACTATTTATTAGGGCTAATACAATTAAATTTAAATGTTCTAATTTTTAGCTTATCGTAATTGCTTAAAGTAATTCTTAAAAGGAATACCTATGAAAATAAATCTTTCTGGTCACCATGTAGAAATTTCAGATTCAATTAGAGAACACATTGAAGAGAAATTTTCTAAAATAGCTAGCCATTTCCCTACGTTAATTTCTTTAGATGTTATTATTTCAAAAGAACATAATGAGCATCAAGTTGAATTAACCACGAACTATGAAGGTGGTCGAATATCTGTAAAAGGAGCTGATAGTATTATGTTCCCTGCTATTGCCAGCGCAGCTAAAAAACTTGATGCCGCATTAAAGCATAGAAAAGGACAATTAAAAGCAAACTTGCACAGTAAGCCTGTTAGTACAGCTCCAGAAATTGCACACGAAAAAGTACAAGAAATGAACTTAGGATAAGTATAACAACCTGTGATACTTACTTTGAAAGCTGTGAATTTTATTCACAGCTTTTTTTGTTCAAAAAAATAACTTTATCCGTAAAGTTAGTTGCAAAGGTGAGTGTTTAGAAAATTCTTGAGCTAACGACATCAATTTAAAAAATGCTTTATATCGCTATCTAATCGGGAAATGAAAATTATATACTGCTAAGTTGTTACTCGAAGAAATAGGTAGTTAATAATTTTTAATTGTCTATTGTTGTTTCTGTTGTTTTTTGTTCTTCAAGTTTAGCGCGTTCGGCTTTAGAAATATATTTAGGCTTGTTACTTGTATGAAGTTTAGCATTAGCTTTTTTAAGCTTCTTTTTGAGTGTGTTATTAATCTTTTTTTTACGATTCATATTAAATTTCTCTGATATAAAGTTAACTACTTAGATTGATGTCTTAGCTTAGTTGTAAGGCAATAATTATAATACAAATTAAAGGAACATACGGGAAAATGACTGTTGGCTTTAATGAGTTAGTAATATATTCTTTAATTAACCCTACTGCGCTTGGACGCTGTTCAGCAAATTGACTATAAAATTGGAATGCGACTAAGTTCTTGTTCTTCAGTGCTTGTTCAATCAACTCAATTCTATTACAGGTTCTGGCTTGATAAGTTTTCCAAATGCCTTCTTGTAGCCATAAAATACCTAACAGTAAAACTGTAACCAAACCAACCTGGTAGAAAGCCAATGAAAACAAGGTTAAAGCGACAGAAAATAACTTAATTATTAAGGAATATTGTTCATATTGCTCATGGCTAACATGCAATGATTGCCATTCTTTCACTAAAAGTGTATTAAATTCTACGGTCATTAGGGCTTAATAACTAGGGGTAGGAGGTATTTGCTGTTATTATGCGCTCATTCACTTTCCCATGAAAGTTTTATATCCTAATTTTGAAAAATAGAGGCATCCCCTTGAGCGCATCAAACACTAACGACAAAGCGACTTTAGCTTTTTCTTCCTTAAATTTACAACAAGATTTATTGAAAAATTTATCGACGCTAGGCTACGAGGAAATGACTCCTATTCAAGCCATGAGTTTACCTGAAATGTTAGTGGGCAAAGATGTTATTGCTCAAGGTAAAACAGGCTCTGGCAAAACAGCTGCTTTTGGTTTAGCTTTATTAGAGAAGTTAAAAGTGAAGCGTTTTCGTATTCAGTCGATGGTGTTATGTCCAACACGTGAACTTGCTGATCAAGTGGCTAAAGAGATACGAAAGCTTGCTCGTGCTGTTCATAATATTAAGGTATTAACCTTATGTGGGGGAACGCCATTTGGCCCTCAAATCGGTTCGCTAGAACATGGTGCTCATATTATTGTTGGCACACCTGGACGTATTGAAGAGCATGTTATTAAAGGCACACTGAAGCTTGATGATTTAAATTTATTAATACTCGACGAAGCAGATCGCATGTTAGAAATGGGATTTGAAGCAGCGCTTGATAATATTATTGAAAGAACCCCTTTAGAGCGTCAAACTTTATTGTTTAGTGCTACTTTTCCTAAACAGATTCAAGCTATCAGTGAAAGTATTATGACAGATCCTGTTATGGTCAAAGTGAGCGCAACTGAAGATCAATCAAATATCAATCAACACTTTTTCCATGTTGAAGATGATGCCCATAGATTTGCTGCATTACGCTTATTATTACTGGATAACCCAGTTGAATCGACAGCTATTTTTTGTAATACCAAAAAAGAAACACAGGCTGTTTGTAATGCATTACATGATGATGGCTTTAGTGTTCTAGCTTTACATGGCGACTTAGAGCAAAGGGATAGAGACCAAACATTATTACGTTTTGCTAATAAAAGTGTCGCAATTCTTGTTGCTACTGATGTAGCTGCTCGTGGGTTAGATATAGATGCACTTGATTTAGTTGTTAATTATCATATTGCTCATGATAGTGAAGTGCACATTCACCGTATTGGCCGTACTGGTCGTGCAGGGGCACAAGGTAAAGCAATATCTTTATATAGTGATAAAGAAGCATATAAGGTTGGTTTAATTGAAGACACACTTGAGCAAACAATAAAGCCTGAGTTATTACCTTCTACAGATGTACTTAAAAATGCTCGACATCAAGCTAAAATGTCAACGATTCAAATCGATGGCGGCAAAAAACAAAAAGTACGCCCAGGGGATATTTTAGGTGCTTTAACTGCAAAAAGTACAAATGCAAAAAATACAGGTGCAGAAATTAGTGGTAAAGATATCGGAAAAATTAATGTACTTGATATTAAAGCTTATGTTGCTGTTGATAAAAAAATATTGAAATTAGCATTACGTAAATTAACTAATGGCAAAATGAAAGGACGTAGTTTTAAAGTGCGTCATTTAACGGTATAAAAATTTTTATCAAGTAATATTGTGCTCGAACAATACCAGAAACTACTCACCCAAAATGTGCTTTGTGAAGACAAAGCACAGCATCATGCTATTCAAGCATTAGCATTACTCTCTGAACAACTTCTCTTAGCAGAACAAGAAAAATCAAAAGATAAAAAGCGAACTTTTGATTTTTTTTCAAAGCCTTCAGAGCATAAAAATAACTCTGCAGTACAGGGGCTTTACTTTTATGGCCGAGTAGGACGAGGTAAAACGATGTTGATGGATTTGTTTTATGAAAACATTCCATTAAAACACAAGAAACGAATTCATTTTCATCACTTTATGGAAAGCATCCATCAAGAGTTAAAAGAGCTGTCATATAAAAAACAATCAATCGATAATCCGCTTATGCATGTTGCTAAACGTTGGGCAAAGGATATAAGTTTACTTTGTTTTGATGAATTTTTTGTTAGTGATATTGGCGATGCTATGTTGCTTTCTGGGTTATTTGAAACGCTGTTTGCTTCAGGAGTTACACTGGTCACTACGTCTAATTGTCAACCTGAGCAACTTTATCGCAATGGCTTACAGCGTGAACGTTTTCTACCGACTATTAAATTAATAAATCAGTATTGTCAGATTGTTTCTATTGATGGAGATATTGATCATCGGTTAACAAATCAAATAAGTCATTATACTAATTATTATTTTACAAATAAAAATGGTGAGCAGTTATTAGCAGAACGTTTTGCTCAGCTTGGTGGTAATGATATTTTTCTACAAGTTGAACAACCAAAACAGATAACAGTGAACTATCGGCAAATTAGTTATATCAATAAATCAAATAATCATATCTGGTTTGACTTTTTTGCTCTTTGTTCGGGACCACGCAGCCAGCGTGATTATATGCAATTGGCAAGTTTATTTGAGACGGTATTAATAAGTAATGTGCCACAGTTTGGTGGAAATTTAATACCAGCAGTTTTTTCGGGTGTTGAAGATAGTTATCAACGAAGTGGTATTTTGATGGGTGATCTACGGCAGTTAGATGATGAAGCTCGCCGCTTCATTGCTTTAGTTGATGAATTTTACGATAGAAAAGTTCAATTAATTATTTGTGCAGAAGTAGATATACCTGAGCTATATCAGGGAGAACAATTAAGTTTTGAATTTCAACGCTGTCAATCACGACTATTTGAAATGCAAAAGTTTGAAAACTTTAGTAAACGATAAATTATTAAATTACTATTTTTTAGTGAGTTTAACTAATAATTTGTTTTTGAAATACATCGTTATTTTGTTTTGTTTCTATTTGCTTGATAAATAAAGGAAATAAACTTGGCATTACTTTTGTAATGCTATTAGGTAATATTTATTATTAAACTTTTTCAATAAGGCTACCTCCATGCTTCAATCATTTACCTCAAATACTGAAAAGTTAAAACTTCTGTCAGTCGTTGCAATTATATCTACTTTTTCTTCTGCAAATCTTTATGCACATGATGATGCTTGTAGTCTTGAACTTGATGCAGGTGTGAACTTAAATGAAACGACACTTGAATTTTTTGAAGAAGAATCTAGTTCAAAAAATAACAATCATTCCCTATACAGAATTGAGAATGACTACACCTTAATTGTGCATGGTCAAACTATTAACTTAAATGAACATCAACAGGCGTTAGTGACCCAATATTCTCAGAGCATTCGCGCTATGGTTCCTCGTGTTAGAACTATTGCTATTGAAGGTGTAGATCTCGCCTTAGAAGGGGTTAATTTAGCTTTTAATGAGTTGTTAGGTGAAGATAATAAAGTTGGAGCAGAATTAACCCAAGAGCTTTCCCTATTAAGGGATGAGGTCTCTACTCGTTTTACAGCAGAGCATGGCATTACTCTAGATGAGAATGGAGAAGGGGTTCTGGGTAAAGAGTTTGAAGAGCGCATTGAGTCAGCAGTTGAGAAAGCTGTTATGAGCTCTATGGGAAGCTTATTAGTTGCTATGGGACAAAAAATGCTTCTTGCTAATGATGCAGATGAAGAGGCTAATTCTTTTGAAGCACGTATGGAAAATTTTGGCGAAAGTATTGCAGAGCAAATGGAATCAAGAACAGAAAAAATAAAACAAAAAGCAGATGCTTTATGCTCGGCTATTATTGATATTGACCGATTAGAAGAGCAACTTAAAGCAAATATTCCCTCGCTTGAGGATATAAATATTATTTCAACTAGCTCACATGAAACCGTAGATGATAAACGTAGAATGTAAAAAGTAGAAATTTTATTACAAGACTCATGTTATCATTACTGAGTCTTTTGATTATTTTATACTTTACCCTCCATGCATGCAGTTCATCGATTACACCAATTTAGAAAAAGTCTGAGTACAACAACATATAAAGCACGAGGTCAGCGGGTCAATCGTTGTGACTTATGCCGATTATCTACCAATTTTTGTACTTGTACTATTGCCCCTCAAAAAACTGATGTGAGTACCAATGCAGGTTTTCTGCTCTTAATGTATGACACTGAAGTTTTAAAGCCTAGTAATACAGGCAAATTAATCGCTGATTTAATTCCTGATACTTATGCCTTTTTATGGTCGAGAACCACTAAAAATGATGAGTTGCAAGCGGTTCTTGATGATGAAAAATGGCAGCCTTTTGTTGTTTTTCCGCAAGAGTATGCAAGTGAAGACCGTCAAGTTTACTCTAATAAAGTGGTTTGTGAACAAGGAAAACGACCACTGTTTATTATGCTTGATGGTAGTTGGCGAGAAGCTAAAAAAATGTTTAGAAAAAGTCCTTATCTTGATAAACTCCCTTTGGTATCTTTTAATCCTAAAATGTTACTTGATAACTTATCTTCTCCTGTGGGTGCTGATTCTCGTTATACAGTGAGAAAAACAGAGTTAGAGCATCAATTTTCAACGGCCGAGGTTGCCGCAAGAGTACTTGAAATGTTTGGTGAAAAAGATAATGGACATCTACTTGATTTATGGTTTGATGTTTTTAATTTTCAATATCAAAAGAGTGTATGTCAACGCAATAAAGGTAACCCTGATGCAATTGAAAACTATCAAAGCTTTTTAAATCGTTGATAATAGAAAGATAGAAAGATAGAAAGATAGAAAGATAGAAAGAAATTAAAAAACGAGTAACGAAAATAAATTAAATTCTCGTTACTCGGAATTATTCATACTCGTAAATTAGAGCCTATTTCATGCTAATTGTAGAGTGAATTTCAGTACCGTCTTGATGATCTGGTTCAAACCAACGAGTCGTAACTGATTTAGTATAAGTCCAGAAACTTACTACTTGTTTACCATTTGGACCTAAATCACCTAACTTAGAACCACGTGAACCAGTGAAACTAAAGTATGCTACAGGTACTGGAATTGGAACATTAATACCAACTTGGCCAACATCTATATCATTTTCAAATTTACGTGCAGCCCAACCTGAAGAAGTGAATAAAGATGTACCATTACCATTTGGATTTGCATTGATTACTTCAATTGCATCATCTAATGTTTCCGCTTCTAATACACATAACGCAGGACCAAAGATTTCTTGTTTGTATATATCCATATCTGTCGTTACATCAGTAAATAATGTTGGTCCGACAAAGTTACCATTTGGGTAACCTTCAACTTCACAATTTCTTCCATCTACAAGTAAAGTAGCACCTTGTTCAACACCTGAATCAAGTAAACTAATAATACGGGCTTTCGCTTGAGGAGAAACAACTGGACCTAAGTCTGCATCACGTTGAGTACCAGGGCCAACTTTCATTTGTTTCGCACGCTCAACAATTTCAGGTAACCAATTTCTTGCTTCACCAACTAAAATAGTTACAGGGTTAGCCATACAACGCTGTCCTGCTGCACCAAAAGCTGAACCAAGTAAATCATTGATAGCACGATCTTTGTTTGCATCAGGCATAATTACCATATGGTTTTTTGCACCCATCATTGATTGCGCACGTTTGCCATGTTTACAAGCATGATTATAAACATGTGTACCAACGCCAGTTGAACCAATGAATGAAACAGCTTTGATAGGTTCAGCTTCAATTAATTGGTTAACTACATCAGGTCCACCGTGAACAACATTCAATACGCCAGCAGGAATACCTGCTTGTAGTGCTAATTCAACAAGAAGAATTGTTGAAGAAGGTGCTTGTTCTGATGGTTTTAAAACAAAAGTGTTACCACAGGCTATCGCAGCAGGGAACATGAAAGATGCTAGCATTAGTGGAAAGTTAAATGCAGTAATACCTAAACCAACACCAAGTGGTTTATTTAATGTGTATGTGTCTACACCTGTTGCAGCATTGTTTGCCATTTCACCTAATTGCAAGCGAGTAATTGAACAAGCATTTTCAATCGCTTCTAATGAACGACCCACTTCGCCTTCAGCATCAGGTAATGTTTTACCATGTTCTAGAGTAACTAATTCAGCAAGTTCTTGAGTGTTTTCTCTAACCAGTTGTTGAAAATTCAACATAATACGCATACGGTTAGTTAAAGAAACTTTTGACCAAGACTTAAATGCTTCTGCTGCGTTAGCTACTGCTGCATCTACTTCTTCTTTAGTTGCCATAGGAACACGTGCAACAACTTCTTGAGTGGCAGGGTTTAAAACATCTAACCAAGTATCGGTAGTTGAACGTACTTTTTCACCATTAATAATCAGTGGGATTTCTTTAATTGTCATGACAAGCCTTAAATAGATGAGAATATAATTGATAATAAAGTAGTCTTTTATCAATAGTTGAGCAATACGTAAAAATGCAACATAGGTTGCATTTTTGCATTTACCTTTTGTTCTTGCTAATCTGTCTCAATGAATTGGGATGATATAAAGTTATTTTTAGAAGTCGCTCGAAGTGAGCGCTTATCAATTGCTGCTAAGCGATTAACTATTGACGCCTCAACTTTATCGCGTCGTCTGCACAAGTTAGAAGAAAGTTTAACGACAAAACTTTTTGATCGTACCGTCGATGGCCATGTGTTAACACCTGATGGTAAGAAACTATTAGAATATGCGAGACGAATGGAGCTTGACGCAGGACAAGCTTTTGATGATATTAAAGAGCAAAAAAACCTTAATAGTGGTCGAGTACGTATCGGCGTAACTGAAGCATTTGGTAGCTTTTTCATTGCCCCTCATTTAATGAACCTCAAGCAAACATTCCCCAATATACAAATAGAGCTAGTTCATTTTGCTCGTGATGTGAAAATAAGCCGTAATGAAGCGGATATTGCCATAGCTGTTGAAAAACCTAAAAGCACCTCTACTATCATTACCAAGCTTTGTGACTATCAATTACAGTTATATGGTCATGCTAGTTATCTTGATAGTATTGATCATGAAATAGAACTGAGTAATTTAGGTAACTATGAATGGGTTAGCTATGTTGATAATTTATTATTTACTGAACAACTGTCTTATTTGAAAGAGCTCAGTGCAACATTGCGCGTTAATATTAAGCCTAGCTTTCAAAGTACTAGTATCACTAGTCAGTATAGAGCCATAAAAAGTGGATTAGGAATTGGTATTTTGCCTTGCTTTTTAGCTGAGCAAGATGCTAGCTTAGTTAAATTATGCATTAATGATATTAGGTTGGTGCGTAGTTTCTATCTTGTAACTCACCCAGAAAGTAAACGTGTATCACAAGTAAACACTGTTTGGGAGTACTTGAAACAGTTAGCTCAACAGAAAAGTCACTTACTCATGCCAAAAGAGTGAATGGCATAAATGAATAATAAAATTAATATGTATAGGAAAAAATGGATAATTTAAATCAACCATTAGAATCTAGCGAGCAAGTTAATCAAAATACCGCACCATGGTCGTTAATCATTTTTATAATATTAGTTGTTATTGCTATTGGCGTAGCATGGCAGTATACAGGCGATAAGCGTGAGCCTATTATTGTTACTGAAGAACCTATCCCGTTAATAGAAGAGTCTCCTATAGTCGTTGAAACGCCCCCTGAAGTTATTATTGAAACACCTGAACCTATTATTGTCGAAGAAAAAATTATAGAACCAATAAAAGAACCACTACCTTTACTTGATAACAGTGATGACTGGTTAAAACTGAAACTTCCAGAAATTACATGGCGTAAAGAATTACTAAAACTGATTATTGATGAAGATATGATCAGACGATTTGTGGTATTTACTGATAATTTCGCCCAAGGAATTATTGCATATGAGCATAGTCCTTTTACTTCACCAAATGGAAAGTTTACGGTTGCAGAGAATGAAAGCCCTTCTCGGGATGAACCTCGAAGAGAAATACAAGAATCTACAGAAAACCGACCTGCAAATAAACAAGGTACTTTGCAATGGAATGAGAATTCCAGCAAACGTTTTAATTTATATGTAGATTTATTAAGATCAATAGATAGTGAAAGCTTGGTGCAATGGTACAGTGATATTAAGCCTCTAATTGATGAAGCATATAATGAATTAGGGTATGAAGATAATTTTACTAATACTCTGCAAGATGCCATAACCCGAGTGCTTGATATGGAACTACCTAAGTCCTCTATGGCGTTAATCCAACCAAGCGTTATGTATAAGTTTGCAGATCCTGATCTGGAAGCATTACCAGATAGTGATAAGTTATTACTTCGTATTGGGAAAGAAAATTTATTAGTAATGAAATCTATCTTGTTAGAACTACATGAAAAATTAGCGCAACAAGAAAATGGAATTCACTAGCATATTAGTTTTTAGTTGCGTTTTTTTGACTGGGTAAACAGAGTATTTGACCGAGTGCGCTAATTATATATTTATAGTGTTAACATGATGAGCTGTTGTATTGATAACCTATAGTAGGTTTATTTATTCTCATCAATATCAATAAGCCTTTTGTATCAATTGTCAGGTTTAACTGAATGATTTGTTTAGGCAGCTGTTTGAAAATCACTCAAGTAGTAGGGTTTAATCTAAAATTACTAACTAGTGCTTGCATCCTTTCGATTGATTAGCGATAATTCGCGCCGCTAACCAATCTTATCTTTGATTAAGTTATTTGGTTAAGCCCATTATGGTGGCCTTTTCGGTCCCCTCGCAATGATACTCTGTGAACTCGGCCAGGTCCGGAAGGAAGCAACCGCAGCAGA
>OJGT01000157.1_pt1 | contig 12597 bp, 11 predicted proteins | sample 1595031 | NCBI WGS metagenome assembly OJGT01 (sample SAMN05416857, study PRJEB24817) | seawater metagenome | isolation source: Sea water | place: Canada:Atlantic | collected 2013-11 | reverse complement strand
ACGAGATTCCTCTACGTCTCGTGGGCTCGGAGATGTGTATAAGAGACAGTAGTAGCATGTGCCACCATTTCACTGATGCATGTTTTGCAACAATGCCCTCACACCAGCACCAGGTAAAAATGAACCCAAGCCATAACCAATTTGATGTCACAGGCATTATAATAAATAATAGTAAAATGGCTGCAAAAAATACATTAAGTGAAATTACTCTAAGCATTTCTATTGCTCTTGTTTATTGTTAATGGAAAACCGCTATTTTTAGTCGTTATCATCAGCATTTAAATAGCCGTCAAAATCAAAGTCGATTGATGCTTGCCATCCTTTTCCTGGAACAGCGCAGGTAAACGTTAAGCTATTATTCGACTGTTTTGCTAAGGAAGTTAGGCCTGATAAGCTGATAAAGTCGTCATTTGATGCATCACTTCTAAATGAGTCCTTATTAATATCGAAGAAGTAACCGCGTTTTTTATCCTCAATAACACCGGTTGCAATGAGATCACACTCATAAACATCACCGCCCAATAATTTTGATGTAAACGGTGTTTTCGCTCTTTGCTTAAAGAGTAAAATACGCTGCTCTACAGCATCAGATGAATTTCTATTCAGGGTAATTTGCTGACCTACTATAGGTGCTAAATCATTATCAAATGCCATTAAGTAGTCGACAAGACCTTGACGAGTTGCTTCATCAGGAATACCAACTTTACCTGAATTGAAATGACAGCCATAGCGTTCATCCGCACCTTGCGGGCAGCCTGTTTCTCCATTATCAAATACTCCACCTCTTAAGAAATTAACTAATTGATCTGTTGCACCATCATGTAAAAAGCCAAAACCTCGAATTTGATCTCCTTGATGCTGTTTAGTGTGTGACGGTAAGAAGCCCTCGCGATCAGGTAGACCAAACATTCCTACACGGGTATATAGGTTTCTCAATTGTGGTACTTTAAGGATTTGAATTTCACCACCGTGAGCAACTTCGCCACGACTACCATAAAACCCCTTGGCATGATTAACGCCGTGACATCCTTCACAATTAACACCATCTTGAGAATCACCATTGAGATTAGTATCTTCAGCTAAACCATCTGAACGGCGATCACCATGGAAAAAATTCTCACCAATAGTTGCTGAAGTAGACAAACTATTATCAAGCTCTCTAATTGGGTTTGGCGGCAAAGCGACACGTAGCATAAAGTCAGAAAATTTCTCGATATCTTTTTCTAAATCAATTACTTCTTGTGATTTATTGCTTGCGGTAACACTTGCCGGTAACTCAATATCTAAGCCAAGTAAGCCTTCAAATGCAACAATGAAGTTTTTAAATGACGTTTTTTCATCGAGTGTTTGTGCTATGTCATCACCAAAGTAACCTGTTGAACGATCTCCGCGCCAATGCATATGTCCGTGGTTTTGCATACCTCGCAAAGTTTGTGTTCCCATAGGGCCTTTCATCGATGCAATGGTACGCTTATTTCCGTCACCATTAATTATTTCAAGTAACTGGCAACTCTCATCTTGTGGACCTATTAATGTACAACCTAATTCTGAAATATTCTCTGTAGGAAATGGCTGTGGATTAATACCATTTGCTGCATCAGGATTACCCAAATTCCAACTTAAATGATCGGTATCACCAAAAATATGACAACTTGCACATGATGCTTCACCATTTGAAGATGAACGGTTGCCATCATAGAGTATTGAGCGTCCGGCAATGTAGGATTCTGGCTCTATCGTTGGCATCGCTAATCGCTGCTTTTCTTCATTATCATTAAGATCTATTCGCACAAGAGCATTATCGAAGCGCGTATATACATATAGAGATTTTGTTTCTTCAGCTAATAGTAAGCCACTTGGTCCACCGTCAACCGATATGTAATTATCACTTAACTTTATTGGATCAAATTCTTCGCCGCTATTATCCCAAAAAGTATCTTGAGAAAGTTGATTAGTTGGTAGTACTGCTACTTTATTAGAACCTATCACTGCGTTGTATAGCGTTTCTCCATTTTGGGATATTGCTAACTGAGTTGGTGTAGATAAGCTTGCGTGCTTATTTATTGTATTGCCTTTTAGATCTGTATAATCAATATGACGATTAAGGTGTCTAGCTTTCACTGTTTCATTTGCTGGTGAAATAACCGTAATTCTACTTTTTGCAATGTTTCCTTGTACTGTTGAATTTACAAAGTCTCCAGGCCCTTCAAAGCGAGTCGCATTATTTGCTTCTGTATTTGAAACATAAATATCACCACTTTTGGGGTTTACAGCCAAATTAAATAATGTAGTACCCACGTGAGCATAACTAGCTTTTTCATTTAGTGTCTCTGTATCAATAGCAAAAACATCTAAATCTGGTAGGTTAAATCGAATTCCATTGGAAAAATTGCGACCTTTAGTGTCTTGCCATTGACCAGAATCGAGATCATATTTAACCATCATACTTGTCCATGGCTGATAATCTCCATTGGCGTTTACACCAGGTGCTGTGCGGCCTCCCGGTAAATAACCATTTTCTATGCCGCTAGGGCTACTAATATTGTCTAAAACCTGACAAGGGTATGCACCATATTCGTCGTCTTCATATCCGCTACACATAACAGATTCATGCACTACACTCGTTTGGTTACCAGAATTTAATACCCCTGCATATAGAGTATTATTATTTTTCGATAATGCTAACCCACGCAGAGTATCGCCAAAAAGAGAAATTATTTTAATAGGTTTTCCACCTAAAGAGCTATCCAACTGATCTTGATTAAATACCCAAATATCAGCTCTTTTAGTACTAGGAGTATGCAGTTGAGGATCGCCAGCACCTTGGATATCAGATAATGCTGGGTTCATTCGTTGTTGTCCTCGATGAGCGGTGGTAATAAATGCTTTTCCTTTAGCAAAAACAATATCTCTTGGTTCATCGCCAACCAATAATGTTCTGACAACGCGCATAGGTGAGGATTGCATGTCAATTATACTAATTGAATCTGATAAATGATTGACCACCCAAGCTTCATGCCCTGAAATAGCGACAGATACAGGTTCTAAACCAACGTTAATTGATTGATCGAAAGTGGCTGTGCCTTGGTCATCAAGTGAATAGACCTCAAGTTGATTATTCGAAGTATTTGTCACTAATAATGTTTGCTTGTTATTAGAAATAGCAATAGGGCGAACGGGTGCTGATTCAAAACCAATATACTCAGATTTAGGCTTAGCTGGTGTTACTTTTTCAGGCTCAATTACTGGTGATGTAATAGGCTTTTCATTTTTATCATTACCACCACCACCACAGCCAGCTAGGGTTATCGTAGTAATAAATACTAACGGTAAGTACTTCATGTATTCACTCCAATCATGTTTATTGTCATCTTGACAATTTAAATGTTAAATCATGCTGGCATTAATTGTCAAGGTGACAATTTAATTATTATTCTGCTATAGTGAAAAAAAATATTAATTGAGGTTGAACATGGGTAGACCAAGCATGGCAGCTCAGCGTGTTGAAGAAATTCTTGATGCGTTAGAAGCTTGTATAATAGAAAAAGGTATTCAAGCAACATCATTAGAAAATATTGCAGATAAGGCTGGCTTTAAACGTACTATTCTACGCCACTACATAGGTAACCGTGATGAAATAATATGTGCTTTAAGTACTCGTTGGAGCCAGATTTATGCAGCCCAATGGAAAGAAATGTTAAAGTGGTTACCTAATGAAAACCGTAGTGAAAGCTTAATAGACGCAATGTTTGTTATCGGCTCTAAAGAGAGGGCAGAGAGTACTGTAATAGGTGAGGCTTTATTTTCTGAAGCGAAAAGATTACCACCTATAAAACAAGATCAAGAAAAAATAATGATAGATTTTATTAGTCATGTTAGTGACGTTATCACAGGCGAATACCCACAAGCTGATGCTGTTAAGGTTGAACTGATCAGCCACGGAATCTATGCAAATTACTTACTTGCCGAATCATTTTTACCGTTAAAATTAATTGATCAGGTACATAAATTAAAACAAAGTTCAAAGCTGCTTTGTAGTGTACTCAAATAAAACACATTTAAATTGTCATATTGACAATTTAAATGTGTTTCTCTACAATATGCAAAATTAAAATTTTTACATAAGAGGTTTTTTGTGAGTTTACTTCCATCTTTATTAACGAGTGTTGCAATTACTTGCTTGGTTTGGCTAGTTGCTGTGTTTCAACCTAATATTGCTATAGCAAGTGATATGCCTATAGTAGAAAGAGTCAATAAGACTATATTGATCAAAGAGTTACCTGTTGAGCATAAAAGGCAAGCGGTAGCTCAACAAAAAAAATCATCTGATAATTTCAAGTTCGAAAATGTACAAATCGCGGGAATTAGCCAGAATATTTCATTAAATAAAGTGCCGACTTTATGGAATGACTTTAATGACAATAAAACATTACAAAATAGCTTAAAGAGAAATCCAAGCAAAGTATTTGTTTATTATCGAGACTTTTCATCTTCATATGAAAGTGCCATGGTTTCAATTGGTTATGATGCTAAAAATGTTAAATCAAAAGCTAATGTGATTAATTTACCAACAAGTCGGTTCTCATCATTATTAAATAAGGGACGGTATAACGACATTGAATTAAAACAAGCATGGCAAAAAATTGATTATCGAAAAAGAATACTTGCGGTTGTAGAAGTACACTATTTAAATACTGATAACACCGTGAATAGCACCGAAATATTCGTTTCATATAATTAGGAGAGTTAAGATGGAGTTTTTAACACAAGCCTTTTCTACAGATGAAATTTGGTGGCTAGAATCTTGGTTAGATGATTGGTTTTTAGTAATAGCATTCGGACTTTTCTTACTGGAACTTGTTCGATATGCAGTTAAAAAACAGTTTAGCAAAAACTTGTTAGGCGATAGTATTGCAAACTATGTGACCTTAGTAATATTTATTGGGATTGTTGCTTTAGTTGCCCTAACTTATGCGGGTGTATTTTTTTATGTTTATGACACATTTCGTATTGTAGAACTGCCAATTACGCCATGGACAATTTTGTGCTGTGTAATTTTGGCTGATTTAGCATACTACTGGGAACATAGGTTTTTACATTCTAATGGTTTAGCTTGGGCAACACATACGGTACATCATAGCTCACCACATTTTAATATTTCAGTGGCATATCGTCATGGTCCTTTAGACTGGCTATTTCCACTATTTTTCCATTTGCCGTTGGCTATTTTGGGCTTTAATCCGTTTATTATCTTCTTATCAGAAGTCATTGTGCAGTTGTTTCAAACGTTATTGCATACTGAAACGATAAAAAAATTCCCTAAACCAATTGAAGCTGTGTTTAATACACCGTCTCATCATCGAGTACATCATGCCACTAACCGAAAATATCTTGATAAAAACTATGCCGGAATTCTAATTATTTGGGATCGTATGTTTGGTACGTTTGCTAGAGAAGAAGAGCCTGTAAGGTATGGTGTTTTCCCGCGCATAAATAGTATTAATCCTATTAAAATATTTTTTAGTGGTTTTATTAAATTAGGTGAGCAGGTTATTAAAGCCCCTACATGGAGCTACCGTTTGAACTTATTGATTAAGCCACCAAAATGGGCTTGGGAACAAGAACAAAAAAATAAACATATTTAATCTACTTTATATCGGGCAGTCTTGCTAAAAAAAGTAAAGCTGCTGTTATGCTTTGGATACAGTGACGTATTGTTCTCCTTGTAGATACTAAATAATAAACAATGTAAAAAGAGTTAAGGAAATTTGACGTGAGTATTCACTTTCAATTATGTGGTTTGTATAAAGGTAAAGTGAGTAACTACTTTGGCTTAACTACAGCTATTAATAAATCTATGATAACAGAGCCTGTTTATTTATCACTGCACGGAATACAGGGAGATCAGTGCGCTGATAAACGTCATCATGGTGGATTAGAAAGAGCATTACATCAATATCCTGTAGAGCATTATCAATATTGGCAGCAAAAATATTCATCTAAATCACTTTGGCAAGCCCCTGGCATGGGGGAAAACCTTAGTTCAATTGGAATGTCGGAGCACAATGTTTGTGTGGGAGATAGGTATCAATGGGGAGAAGCGATAATCGAAGTAAGCCAACCCCGTTCACCTTGTTTCAAACTAAATAAACGTTGGGGAATTGACAAACTTTCTTTAGAAATGCAAAAGCTTAGTTTATGTGGTTGGTTATATCGAGTTATTCAGCCAGGGAAGGTCAGTGTTAATGAAAAATTAGTCTTACTTGAGCGACCTGCAAATGCAATGACTATTTATCAAGTATGTGAGTTGTTTTTTGGCGACCCCATGAACCACGCTGGATTAGTAAAACTAAAAGGGCAAACTAAACTTAGTTATAGTTGGATGAATAAAGTAGAGCAACGAATTATCTCCAAGCAAATTGAAGATTGGGATTTTAGGTTATTAGGACCTGAAAACCTTTAAAATTAATGTGTTTTTAAATGCTGAACTTTTAATAGTGATTCAACAATATTTGGTGTTTTTATTGCTCATCAGCACAACATTCATCTTGCAAAAATGCAATAACAGAGAGTAGTTTTTCATATTCTACAACACAGTAAAGTGTTCGCCCTTCGCGCCTTTGTTTAATTAAGTCGGCGGAAGCTAAACTAGAAATATGGTGTGATAGTGTTGAACCTGGAATTTTTAACTCTTCTTGTACTGCTCCTACAGCAATACCTTGTTCGCCTGCTTTAACTAATCGCTTAAAAATCGATAGTCTTGTTGGGTGACCTAGTTCTTTAAACGCCTTGGCTATAATTTCTATTTCCATAACAACCTCATTATTTATTATATAATTCGATATTACTGGAAATATATTGACAAGGGTACTTTTATATTTATAATTCGATAAATCTGGAACTATAGAATAAAGTTGTTGGTTATGATTATTACACAACAAATGCTATTTGATACATTAAATATGTTTGCCTTTTTGGCTGTTGAACTCACATTACTTTTTTTACTTATTAGCTATCTTGTGGGTGTACTACAGGAATATATTCCACCAAGTAAAATCCAACGTATATTAAGCAGCCAGAATGGAAAAGGTTATCTTATTGCGGGTTTTCTAGGTGCAATTACACCTTTTTGTTCGTGTTCAACTATTCCATTTTTAAAGGGACTGCTAAGAGCAAAAGCAGGTTTTGGCACAATGATGGTCTTTTTATTTGCAAGCCCTTTACTTAATCCGATAATCATCGGCTTATTTGCTGTAACATTTGGTTTAAAAGTTACTGTTTTTTATTTTGTTATCGCTATGGGGGTATCAATTGTTGCAGGTTATTTGCTAGAAAAGTTTGGTTTTGAAAAATATGTGAAACAAGAAGCCTATATTACCCCAGAAACAAATAGTTGCACTGCAAGTTATAGTAAAAATGATAAACCAGCGAGTAAATGAAAACGAGTTTGGAATGCAACTTGGGGTGATTTCAAGAAAGTATTGCCCTATTTAATGGCAGGTATTGCTGTTGGCTCAATGATTTATGGGTTTATGCCAACTGAATTTGTAGCAAGTATTGCAAGTGAGGATAATTCTTTTGCGATTCCCGTTGCAGCAGTAATTGGCATTCCTCTCTACATTCGTGCCGAAGCTGTTATTCCTCTAAGTGCGGCATTAGCAGCAAAAGGAATGGGGCTAGGCGCTATTATGGCATTAATTATTGGTAGTGCTGGTGCTAGTTTAACTGAAGTGATTTTATTAAAGTCTATTTTTAAACATCAAATGATTACTGCGTTTCTAATGGTAACCTTATCAATGGCTGTTGGCGCAGGTTATTTATATTCATTTCTTTTTTAAAAATTCAGAATAAAACTATTTGTTAGAGTTACCCTATTTACTAGATATAATGGCGATTGAAAATATAATTGCCGTTGAATCATTAGTTCATGTAGTATTAAGAATTGATGAGCATTTAATAATTCATCATGCTGTATACTTGTACCCGAATTAATCGATTATAAGTGGAATTTTCTAGAGTTTCATTTCAGGTAAATTGTTGTATGAAAAAGTCCATTGAAGGCGTTGATAAAGCATGTAGCTCCTTTTCCTCTAATTTACTCTCTACTTATTTATTACATGAGCTTCCTGACGCTATTTTTCTTATAGACCCCGTGTCATCTAATATTATATATGCAAATAAACTGGCATATGAATCATTAGGTATGACAGAGGAGGAAGTGGTTAACCATTCCGTGATGAGCTTACAAGAGGCGGTGGTAAATCAGCCGCAATGGAGTGAAATTGCAGAAGTCATTACGCGTAAGAAAAAACCTTATGTTTTTATAGGGCGCCATCAACGTAAAGATGGTAGCTGTTTTCCTGTTGAAGTTCGTACAACTAATTTATATCACGAAGGAGTTCACTTTTTTCTATCAGTTGCTCGTGATGTTACATTTCGACAAGTGATTGATGAAGAAATGGAAGCCCATAAACATAGTTTGTGGTATGCCCTAAATGAAGCTTCAGACGGTCTTTGGGAGTGGAATATTGCTCAAGACTCCCTTTTTGTTAGTCCTAAATTGAAGCAGATGAGAGGTTATGGACCGGAAGAAGATGCTTCAAAAGTAGATTTTTGGATTGAGGGTATTCATCCTGACGATAAACATAGAGTTTTAGCCGTAATGCAGGAGCACTTGCAAGGTCGTACTGATAAATTTGAAGCGAAGTATCGTTTAAGAACTCGGGCGGGGCATTTTATTTGGGTTAATGATAAAGGTAAGGTTAGCCAGAGGGGTGAAGACGGGAAGCCTACTCTCGTTGCGGGGATGGTACAAAATGTAACGGATCAAGTTACCCTACAAGAAAGATTAGAAAACCAAGCAGCAAGAGATGAATTAACAGGGGCTTTAAATCGAAGAGTTTGTCGTGAAATTCTTGAAGAACAAGTTACCGCTTCTCGCATTAGTGGAAAGTCATTTGCGGTTGTTTTTATTGATATAGATTACTTTAAATCGATTAATGATCAATACGGCCATCAAGTTGGTGACGTAGTTTTAAAAGCCTTTGTAAATAAAGTTGAAGAGCACCTAAGAGAAAGTGACTTTATATTTCGCTGGGGTGGGGAGGAGTTTTTACTACTTTTACCACACTTGGATGAATCTAAACATTTTCGTGTGGCTGATAAAATTCGTCAAACCATCGAAGATAACCGAATAATACTAGGTGATAAAACAGAAGTTGCCTTAACAGTTAGCATGGGAGTGTCGACATACCCTTCACAGGGCTCAACAATTGAGCAACTGATAGAAAAAGCTGATATAGCAATGTATAGAGCTAAAGCTAATGGGAGAAACAAAGTCGAATTATATAGTGATTAATGTGTACTTATCTTAAGGGCTATGATCAATAAGTGTATGTTAATCAGTTAAGGCAGCCTCTATCATCTAAATAGCCAATGGTATTTTGTTATTTCCCCGTCGGGCTTTGTTAAAAGCTTGTTGTATTCTTTTGTACTTCTAAATAATCTTATTTTTCGATACCTCTAACTTAACCAGTAACTTCCATTCTAAATTGAATACTTTTTCTAGCTTAATGCGTTCAGGAATTGTTATAAATTTAATGCTTGTGATCTTCTGGTATGACCTTTATTCTTTTGCGGTGCGATTAAAGTCTTAACTGAATTAACTATTGTTGTAGTTATTTTTAATAGCACTTGAACTGTCAAATCTGTTAGATAACTTAGAACAGATTATCCTGTATAAAATTTAGTTTATATGAAAATAAATAGCTAAACAGGGTTGTAAAATTACTTAATATCTTAATAATAGTTAAGTGAATAGCTCTTAAGAGTGACTAAGTTCTTTAAATTCAAGTGGTTATTTTATTTGTAAATGATATGGTACAGTTTGGCGTTGATTCTTAAGCTGTCAGAATCTTGCTGATTTTGTACGTTTTATTAAAAAAACCTTTAGGTTATACTCATTTAATGAGCACTACTCGTTACATAAATAGGATGATGATGAATAAAAAAAATCTAAGTATAAAACTACGGTTAACATTAATATCAACAATTCTTGTCACGTTTATTTTAATAGCAAAAGGATTTTATGACTATAAAGTGGTTAAATCGTCATTACTTTCAGAAGCAAATGAAAGTATTGTTTTAGCATCAGAGCGATTAAAATTAAATCTTCCTGCGGCAATTTGGATGGATTTAACGGAACAAATTACTAAAATTGGTTCCTCTGAATTAAAAACGCCTTACGTGCATAGTATCAAAGTCATGAATACTGAAGGAGAGGTTAAATTCTCTGAGAAAAATGAGGGTATTAAAGGTATAGAGTCAAAATACCCTTTAGTCTCTATTGAGTACGGAGAAAAAACAGTTGTAGGCGATGTAGTACTGAGCATAAATCAACAAGCTATTGATGAAAAAATTCGGGCAGCATTTATTAACATTGTTATTGGTGTTTTACTTGTTAACATTTTGTTGGTTATCATTTTATACGTTGTTATTGGTAGAGTTGTGACGAAGCCATTAAATGAAGTAATTAAAGCCGTAACAGATATAGCTCAAGGAGATGGTGATTTAACTAAAAGGTTAAATATACATTCTAAAGATGAAATCGGTGAAGTATCAGGGCAAATTAATTATTTTATTGATAAAACACAAGCGATGATTAAAGAAATTATCCATACAACTCAATTGATAAGTGACACGTCAATCTCTGTTAAATCTGATGTTACGTCGGCAAATACGTTATTTGAAAAACAGCATAGTGAAATAGATATGTTTGCTGCAGCTATTACAGAGATGGCAGTAAGTACTAAAGATATTTCTGCAACATCTGAACAGTCATCAACGTCAGCTTTTCAAGCAAAAGAACAAGCAAATGGGGTTGGTTCAGTTGTTAACCAATCAATGTCTTCAGTTAAAGACTTATCTGCTGATTTAGATAATGCCGGTCAAGTGATTAGTGAGCTAGCAACAACAGTTGATAGTATGGTAAGTGTTACGGATGTTATTAAATCTATTGCAGACCAAACAAATTTACTTGCATTAAATGCTGCAATTGAGGCCGCAAGAGCGGGTGAGCAGGGACGAGGGTTTGCGGTTGTTGCAGATGAAGTTCGTGCCCTAGCCAGCAGAACGCAGCAGAGTATAGAAGAGATCAGTAAAATGATTTCGGAGTTATTACAAGGTACAGGTTTAGCCGTTTCAGTGATAGAAAATAGTAAAGCGAAAGGCGAAACTACCACAGATACTATGCAAAACTCGGTTGAATTCATTTCTGACATCATTTCTGCTAGTGATAACATCAGTGATATTTCTATGCAAATAGCAACTACTGTTAAAGAGCAAAGTGACGTTACCGCATCGTTAGATGTGAGTATTAATAGCATTGTTAGTAATGGACAAGAAAGCAACGAGCTAATTAACCAAATTAATATCAAGGCTAATGAGCTAAATAATAGCGTAGATGAATTACAGGCATTAACTAATCAATTTAAAGTGTGATGCCATAACAGTAAGGTATTTTAAGTAAAGAGTGTTGGCTAAATATCTGACTCTTTGCTTGCCTGCCTAACCTTACAGTTTAACTCTCTAATACACTTTAGCTATATCAATATGCTAAGATGATGATGTACTTGAAAAATATTACCCTTTCTTGGAGAGAAAAATCGAACTGTCGTTAGAAGTGTTTTTTGGTTTAACTCTTGTTGCTTTTATAGCTGGCTTCATTAGCTCTATTGCTGGCGCAGGTGGAGCCATTGTTTTACCTGTTCTGTTGTGGGTAGGTCTTCCGCCATTAAATGCATTAGCAACTAACAAATTTCAAAGCGTCTTTGGTACCCTATCATCTACTATTAACTTTTTCCGCAAAGGTTATATTGATTTACCCGCTTTAATTCCAGCGTTAAGCTATGCATTTATTGGTTCCCTGTTAGGGACTTATTTTGTTCAGCAAATGTCTACAGACTTTCTATCGCTAATAATGCCTTATTTACTTATTCTTTTAGCACTTTATATGCTGTTTTCTCCAACAATTACAGATGAAAATTTGCCAGCAAAAATGCCTGCGAAAGTTTTTGCTCCTGTAATTGGCGGAGGAATTGGATTATATGGCGGTTTTTTTGGGCCTGGCATGGGCTCATTTTTTGCTGTCGCATTTGCTTCTTTACAGGGGTTTAATATGCGTAAAGCAACCGCTTTTACTAAGCCTTTAGTGCTTATTGTAAATACCACATCTATGTTTATTTTTTTATTAGGTGGGCACATCATTTGGGGATTGGCTATTACTATGGCTTTATCACAAATAGTTGGCGCTCGCTTAGGATCTAATTTAGTCATTTCTCGTGGCACTACGTTGATTAAACCTACTATAGTGCTTATGACCTTAATAATTGCTATTAAGCTACTCATTGAACGATAACTGATAACTCATTAATTTTGCTTTAGTTTGTTGTTATCTGGTTTATATAAAATCATCGTTAAGTCGTTATTAACTTGTTGAGTATATTTATATTAATTTTTCTATTTTATTGAAAAATGGATAAAAGTGTATTTCTGTCTCTTATACACATCTCCGAGCCCACGAGACGTAGAGGAATCTCG